>Ga0214542_1000044_pt1 | contig 150282 bp, 77 predicted proteins | sample CNSS1metaG_FD_160096 | JGI IMG/M metagenome (GOLD analysis project Ga0214542, IMG submission 160096) | Root nodule microbial communities from cowpea collected in UCLA plant growth center, Los Angeles, California, USA - CNSS1 | ecosystem: Host-associated > Plants > Roots > Nodule | place: USA... | reverse complement strand
CTGGTCATCTGATTGAAGAACCGAGACCGTAGGATTGATCCTCTCGGCAAGCTCTTCAAATTGGACCGATCAGTTTCTCCGTTCGCGTAAGTTGAGTTTCCGCTCTCTTTTTAGTCTTTTTCTGTTTTTTGTTGCATGCAAGCCCTCTTCCGCTTGCATGCGACGTTTTAATCATCAGTATGAGTCTCTGTTGATCAGTGATCATAACGGTATGTCCTGATCGTTCTTGTGATGTTTCTATGTGTAGATAGAGCATCCTGTGGAGTTAGAGGTGTTGACGTTTTTAAGGCGTTGACGTTTATAAAGTTGTCTAAACAGGATAACAGGTAAGGGAAGCTAACTGTTTTACTTTAATTTCGTATAGAAATCATTCTGATGACTTTGAATTGCATTATTGATTGTTGTATGAGTGCTTGAACTGTGTAATTGAGTGTATGCTTGGATTGTGCTAGATTTTTTTACTGTTGCATGTGAGAACAGATTGGGAATCTGGTATTTTCGCCTAAGCGAGCAGCTCTCGCCTAAGCGAAAACACCAGAAACTCATCCCCTGTTTCTGCGCGAGATCTCGCCTAGGCGAGCCAGTCTCGCTTGAGCGAGAGTCACTCTCGTCTAAGCGAGACAACTTAGCCTGAGCGAGAATTCGCCCAGAGTTTGGGTTGTTCTCTGTTTCGAGCCTCGCTTAGGCGGGAATAACTCGCCTAAGCGAGAGAGCCCTTTTCGCCTGGGCGAGACCTTCTAGCTTGGGCGAGATCCTCTGCAACTGAGTGTTATTTCTCTGTTTATAATGGATGAAGCTATGTTTAAATGTTAAAATGTGAACTTAGTTATGATATGCATGAATTGTTATGACTGATAATATGTGGAGTGAAATTGCATGAAGTTGGAATATGAGAAGAAGTGGTTAAAGTAGGATTTCAAGGGAAATTCTAAGAGGGATGTTTTAGTGTATGTAAGGACATGAGGACTCCGTATGGGTTGGTATCCTGACGCTCCAATAACCATTAAGGCTCATGTAGAGTGTAATGGATTATGTCGTGAGGAGTAGCAGGAGGTCCTAGTCTGTGGACCCGATTCAGTCACAGACGCGAAGGGGACTTACCTTGGGAGTGGTTGGGTGATAACCCCTTGTGTCCAAACTCTGCAGAGTTTGGAAACCGTCACAGGTGCAAGCCACCCAGAGATCCAATGTCGCTTACATAATCCGGATATCGAGTTTAGAGTAATATATATGCATTGTGTTTGGGGTGGTTTATGTGATTCTGGTGGAAATGAGAAAGATTGCATGATTTCTGTTTATAATTGAACTGTATGATTCATTTAATCAGATTAGCTTACCCTTGCTTTCTGTGTGTCTGTCTCGTGTTGTATGTTTCCTTTTGCAATGATCACCTATTCGGTGGGAGCAGATGTGGTTGCAGTGTCAAAAGCGCTTCTAGAGGATGAAGAGTCACCGTTTAAGTGTTGAGAAGGAGGTTTCCAGTGGGAGCTTTAGCAGTGGTCAGTTTAAGTATAGAGTTTATTAGTTTAGTTTAAGTGTATAAGCGATATATTTTTATAGTCATATCTTTTGTAAGACTATATTAATATATTGTGTACACTGGATTATCTGTTTTGGAACTATGATGAAACTCCCTATTTTGATTAGCTTTAAGCTGCTGAAATTGGGATGTTACAGTACTTATATCATATTTATAATTATATATATATATATATATATAAGTAGATATACTTCTCTAATGTCTTTTTTTTTTTACTTCTTCAATTTTATATTCTTAATTATTACTTTTAAATTCAAATAATTATTTATAATTTAAAAAATCATTTAATCTTTTTTAGTTTAATAACTATTTTTTAAATTTTAAATAATTACACATAATATTATTTACTTATTATAATACTTTTTATTTTAATGACTGAAATTTATTTTATCTATAACTATATATGCATTTTATTTTCCAATTTTGCTATATATCTATAATTAATAATTAGTAATTAAAATTAATATTTAATAATTAATTATTAATAATAAGTAGTTGATACTTAATAAGAATGAATAATTACTGTAATTACTAATTAATAACTAATAATCAGTAATTAATAATAATTAATTAGTAATTAATAATTTACAATTAATAATTAGTAAACTGTTGATTTTAGAGTCTAAAGTAATCTACAGCATAATTATTAACATTTATTTATGAAACTATTGTTGTCCATTTATATTTATTATTGAAACAAAATATAATATTAGAAATGTTCCACCAGTCACACATTTTAATCAGAAAATCAAAGTCAGGGTTGCTAAATTAGGAAGGTGATGCTCCATTATTAATAAATAAGGCAGCGTGACTCAGCAATTTGCCAGCACCACCACTACACAATCATGGAGGAATCTACATCCATCACCACTACCACCGCTCTCAGGTTAAAGAACAAAATAGCCATAGTCACCGGAGGTGCCAGCGGCATCGGCGAAGCCACGGCGAGGCTATTCGCGGAGGAAGGGGCGCGAATGGTGGTCATCGCTGACATCCAAGACAAGCTGGGGAAAGAAGTGGCGGCGTCCATTGGCGGGGAGAGGTGCAGCTACTTTCACTGCGACGTGGCGGAGGAAGATGAAGTCCAAAGCCTGGTACAGTCAACGGTCAAAGCGTACGGTCAACTGGACATAATGTTCAGCAACGCTGGGATCGGTAGTCTCTCCAAACAGACGGTGGTGGAGCTCGATATGTCCCAACTCGACAAGCTGTTCACGGTGAACGTGCGCGGAATGGCGGCGTGCGTGAAGCACGCGGCGCGTGCCATGGTGGAGGGGCGCGTGAGAGGAAGCATAGTGTGCACGGGGAGCGTGGCTGGTTGCTACGGTAGTCCAATCGGGAGTGACTACGTGATGTCGAAGCACGCAGTGTTGGGTTTGATGCGTTCGGCGAGCATGCAGCTTGCGGAACACGGGATAAGGGTGAACTGCGTCTCACCCAATGGGTTGGCGACGCCGTTGACTTGTAAACTGATAGGGATGAACGAAGAGGAGGCGCGTGAAGTTTTCCGGAAATTCGCGAGACTACAGGGAGTGGTGCTGACGCCGAAACATGTGGCCGATGCAGCGCTGTTTCTGGTCTCTGATGACTCCGCCTTTGTGACCGGCCTTGATCTTATGGTAGACGGTGGCTATTCGCTGTGACGCCCATATATGCATTCATTCATTTTGCATATATTCCCATTCAATAACAAAATATCACTATCAGACCCGTGTGTAATGACTAACAAATATTCATATCATATTTTTTTAATTATATATTGTATAGACTATATAATCTTTGATGAAAAAAATAAGTATAAAAATGCTAAAAGAAATGCAATATATTTTGGCAACTTCTTCTTGAACCTCCATATTTTTTTTCCTTTGCCCCATTTAAGAAAAACCCTGTTTCACCCTTTCTAAATTTTGCAGTCCGATAAATAAAATGTGATTTCTGATTTGTGTAAGTTAATAGTTAAAATTATTTATAGATTATCTGGTAATTTTTTTATATGTAAAAAAAGATTTTTAGATTACACAATCTGAAAATTATAAATAACTTTTAAGTTGTGTAATCTGAAAGCTATTTTTTTTTATTTCTCTCTAATTTTTTAAAGTCCTTTTAGCTGTACAATTCAAATATAATTACTTTCAAATTACAGAATTTCGAAAAAATAAAATGGAAATTCCTTTATATGGATTTACGGAAAAAGTGACATGAAGGTGCAGAAAGAAGCTGATTTGTTTTGTGGCTGTGGGTTAAGGCCGAAAGCCCAGGAAGCGTAACAGGCCTTGTGCGGTAGGGTCAGTCAAAGAACCAAAAAGCCCATCACTTTTGTTTTTAATTTTTGATATATAAAAATTAGAATAAAGAAGAAAGTTTTTATGAGTTTTTCTTCAACAAGAGCGTTTTAAAAGATCTCTTCGTGACTTCTTTCATTTTATTCTTTTCATCTTTGTTTCTAAACTTGAATTTAAATGTTTTTTTTTAAATAATTTATCTATAGTTACAAATATTATATTGAATCATAATATAAAGTATTTATAATAAATATAAATATGCTTTATACATTAAAAGGAATTTATATCAATTAATTTATACGCTAAAAATTATTTATTGTTATTATTTTTATAAAAAATAAAATTATGTCATATTCATTACACAAGTAAAAATACCATTTATTCATAAGTTTTTATTGATAAATTATATGATTACAAGAGTTGAGATGTGCATGGATTTTGGTTAATCTGACAACTTGATTAACTCGAGAAGAAAAAAGAGATCAAGTAGCTTAATGTTTATCATAAACATTATATATAATTAAATAATGTCGCTAACCTCCCATTTTTATTTATAAAAAAATATTATTTTAATTTAAAAACTTCAAATTCTATCATTTTTATTCAAATCTTAGTTATATCAAAATAAATTTTATTTTAAAAAAATTTACGAGGATTAAATCTCAATTGTTAGAAATATAAAAAATGTGAATATTTATTTAAAAATTAGAAGACATAATTGTCACTTTATTAAAATTATAATTATAAGAGGACAAATATCTATTTTAAAATTACAAAAGGTATGAATATCATCTACACCACAGAAAAGTAAGTATAATTTTCCCTACAATTAATAATTTGCAAAAAAAGAAAAAACCATCCACTTTTAGTACCGATTAATTTAAACTCTATAGTTTGAATAATAACTTCCTCTAAAATTAACGTGAAATCATAAAAATAAAAATAAAATTATTCACTACCATTAGAGTGATTCGCAGGAGTAAAAGAAACAACTACTTTTCTGAGATACAGAGTGTTGTCTGATAAACGAAGACATCTAAAATTTCAATTATTTGACATGTCGTGCACTGGTATTGATTTTTATTATGGTTTGTCTTTTGCCTGTCATAATAATAATGCACTCAATGCAGTTGTCTTTGTCAAGAGTGATGGGTTGCTATAAACTATGGTAAAAAAAATAATATACGAAAAAAACCTTACATAGGAGAATACCTTAAAGGAACAGATCCAAAATGAAAAAAAAAAAATGAAAACTTTAATATCTCTATACCAACTCTGCAATCCAGCAACTCAACATTTTAAAATCAAAGTCTTCTTTGAAGTTATTTCTTTTTTATAAATTAGTACTAAAAAGAAATTTAAGAATATTTTTAAAAATAAATTTTTGAGATTTTTTTTAAAGGCCTACAACATAGATGTTACCTAATTGGATCTTGAACCATGCCAACAACATCGAGAATTAATAATTAAGGCTTAAATACTTTTTGGTCCTCATTTTCGTAATGTTTGTTGCGATGGTCCTTATTTTTATATAATGTTTAAAATGGTCCTCATTTTTATTGAATGTTTAGAATGATCTTCATTTTCGCAGTTCGTGTTTTATTTGGTCATTTTCTGTAATGCCGTTTAAATCATTAAGGGAACATTGTACAGGTGGCACAATTTGTATTAGGGTGTGTTACGTGTACTGTGACTAATTAACGTTAATTTTTCAATTTAGGAGAAATTTTGCAATTAGAGAAATTTCTTTATCTTCGTCTTTCTTGAGTTCAGATTTGCAGAGGAAACAACTAATACTTGTCATTTCATCATTGGATTGCAGTTGCACTCTTCATTTCAATTTTCTAGTTAATCATCATCAACGAGGTAAGTGGGTTCAGGGTTTTCTGGGTTGTGTTTGCTCCTAGGTTAGGGTTTTCGTAATTCTATTTTTGGGTTTGTTTTTCTTTCGTTGTGATGTTGTGCATGGTTTCTAAATTAATTCCATGATTTTGTGTAGTTTGTGTCTGTAGGTGGGGTTCAGTGGGGTATTATTTTAGTTGGTTTGTTTGTCCGTTGTCGATGTTGGTGTAATGGTTCCCATTATTTTATTTGTAATTGATTGTAGGAGTGGTCCCCCATTGCGTTAAAGTAGGCTTAATAATACATCTTTTTTATGTGTTTAATTTACTTTAGGACACTGAGTGATGATAGGTTCAATGTTATTGTCCACCACGGTGGTGAAGTAGAGGCCCATGAAGAGGCTGCTGAAGTAGAGATTGGGGATGCCAGTGGTCTGAATAGTGATGTTGAAGTGGGAGGTGAAATTGAGGTGGAAACTAATACACTACACGTAATACACGTAATACAACCACCTGTACAGTACACGTAATACACCCTAATACAAATCGTGTCACATGTATAATGCTCCGTTAATGATTTAAACGGCGTTACAGAAAATGACCAAATAAAATACGAATTGCGAAGATGAGGACCATTCTAAACATTCGGTAAAAATGAGGACCATTTTAAACATTATGTGAAATTGAGGACCATTCGCAACAAACACTACAAGAATGAGAAGGACCAAAAAAGTATTTAAGCCGATAATTAGTAACTAATAATTAACGATTAAAAATTGATAATTAAAAATTATTAATTATTAATTAATAATAAACAATCAACAATTAATAATTAATAATTAACAATTAATAACTAATAATTAACAATTAATAATAATATTTACATCTAAATTTATACTACATTCATTATCAAGATAAAAATAAAATAATAATCACCTAATTTTATTTATTAAAACTTTTTTTTTAATTTATTATATTTATTATATATCATACACAAACATTTATTTCAAATTTATTCAAATCACGTCATTTTTTTCTTTTTTTAATGCAAACAACGTCCATTTTCACCTCCTTTAATTTTAAAATCCTCGTGTCCAAAATTCATTTCAAATAAAAACCAAATCCATTTTCAAATAGGAAAAAAAGTAAAGTGTTGATTTTAGACTCTAAGCATCATTATTAACATTTATTTATGGCGCTAGGAAGATGATCCTTCACTATAAAAAACGCAGCATCAGTGAACCATTTGCGAGCACCACCACTAAACAATCATATGATGGCGGAATCAACATCCATCACCACTCTCAGGTTAAAGAACAAAATAGCCATAGTTACCGGAGGTGCCAGCGGTATCGGCGAAGCCACGGCGAGACTATTCGCGGAGGAAGGGGCGCGAATGGTGGTCATCGCTGACGTCCAAGACAAGCTGGGGAAAGAAGTGGCGGCGTCCATTGGCGGGGAGAGGTGCAGCTACTTTCACTGCGACGTGGCGGAGGAAGATGAAGTCCAAAGCCTGGTACAGTCAACGGTCAAAGCGTACGGTCAACTGGACATAATGTTCAGCAACGCTGGGATCGGTAGTCTCTCCAAACAGAGGGTGGCGGAGCTCGACATGTCCCAACTCGACAAGCTGTTCACGGTGAACGTGCGCGGAATGGCGGCGTGCGTGAAGCACGCGGCGCGTGCCATGGTGGAGGGGCGCGTGAGAGGAAGCATAGTGTGCTCGGGGAGCGTGGTTGGCAGCCACGGTAGTCCAACTGGGAGTGACTACGTGATGTCGAAGCACGCAGTGTTGGGTTTGATGCGTTCGGCAAGCATGCAGCTTGCGGAACACGGGATAAGGGTGAACTGCGTCTCACCCAATGGGTTGGCAACGCCGTTGACTTGTAAACTGATAGGGGTGAATGAAGAGGAGGCGCGTGAAGTTTTCCGGAATTACGCGAGACTGAAGGGAGTGGTGCTGACGCCCAAAGAGGTGGCCAATGCGGTGCTGTTTCTGGTCTCTGATGACTCTGCTTTCGTCACCGGCCTTGATCTTGTGGTAGACGGTGGCTTTTCTCCCGGCCATTGATTTTTCTTCATATGCATTTTGCATACATTCCATTTGAATAACAAAATATCACCTGTGATAAATTATAGATCGATCCTCTTTTTGATGAGTTTGGATTCAAAAACTCTATCAGTAAAATTTTGGTGTAATAATCAAGTTGTCATCTCAGTTAGCAAAAACAAATGAAAATGATATTTTAATTTATTTTTTTATCTATTTTTAATTTATTATTTTAATCGGTATAAGAATTTTATTTTTTTATTTTTTTCAATGATGTGATGCGATAATTTAGTGATGATTAAAATAATAAGTTAAAAAAAATAATTAAAATATTATTATCCAATAAAACATACCGATTAAGTAAAGTGGAAGTGGATGCGAGTATTTTCTTATGGTCTGTGCTATATATAGAACAATGATTTGTGTATATTTACATATATAATGAATGAAAGTGACAGATTTATAAGATATAAATAAGAGAGATAAAAATAAAAAATAAATTTTGAGTAGGTATAAATAAAATAAAAATGTATGATTATCATATTAGGAATCCTGATAAGAGCCAAAAGTTTGATCGCAAGGTGGTAAGGTTGAACTCCAAATTGACAAAAATGGAATCAGAAGAAACAGTAATCATTATGGATTTCATTTTGACATATGATCATGAATCACTTGACTGTTTGGTGAAAATGAATATTTTGTTTTTAAAAAAATAGTTATGGTCCTTCGAGAAAGAATGTTTTTGGCACTGCATTTAAAGGAATGTCTGGCGTACCCGTGAAATATTTGAATGAGTACATTCAGGTTTGTCCAAGTCCTGTCCACTAAAAATGCTGAAGCTGAAAACAATTAAAATTTAAAACCCTCATAAAGTGTGTCTGCTTGTGACAATAATCCAACGTCAAAATTGTCAAAAAAAGTTAAAAAAAGACTGCAAAACACATATTAAATGCCAATTTTACTTTTATTAGAAGCTAGAAACTTAAAAGGCCATGAATTGAATAGTTGTTGAATATGTAGTAGGTAGAAAAGTGTAAAAGGGTGGTATAATGTATATCCCTAAACACATGGGACAATGACATGGTGGAAGCGTAGTTGTAGAGTTGTAGTTAGTGTTAGTAGTTCACAAATACTCAACAAACAATCCCAAGGGACCCAATGTTCTAGCGCCACGCTGTTAAAGACATCGAACAACAGCATAAGCATATTCCCAGTTTCCTAAGTTTTTTTGCGCTCGCATCTTAGGGAGAAACAAAACAAGTCAAAACTCTCAGCAACAATCGAGCTTTGGAGTGAAACCTTTTTGTTTTGTCCAAACACTCCGTAGTAGTTTGACGGAGAATACTATTACTGCGCCTAAAATCGAATGGCTGATCCACAACCGTTGCTGCTCAACGATTCGGAGCCAACTCAATTCCAGAACGCCAGACCCACCCGAATCGCTTCCCTCGACGTCTTTCGCGGCCTCTCTGTTTTTGTATCCGATTCTTTCACTCTTTCTTTCTTTCTTTCTTTGCGTTTCGAGCAAATTAACAAGCAAAGGTCTCATTTTTTTTCTTCTGGGAATTGAAAAAGGCTTTCCCTTTGTTGAATTTCAGCTTATGATAGTGGTGGATTACGGGGGTTCCATCTTCCCCATCATTGCTCATGCCCCCTGGAATGGAATTCACTTGGCTGATCTCGTCATGCCATTTTTTCTCTTCATTGCTGGAATTTCTCTTGCACTCGTTTATAAGGTGCCTATTGCGATGCCACTCCTCTTCGCATTACGTTTTCTGCTTTTCACTCCTTCTATCAATCCAATTAATTAAAGCCCTCTTTTTTTTCTTTCCCCGCAATACGTCAGAGAAGGCCGCAGAGAACACAAGCTACATGCAAAGCTTTCGCCAGAGCAGTCAAACTATTTGTTCTCGGTGTTGTTCTTCAAGGTAATATCTTCTCACTCACTCTTTTTTGTGTCCACGCACGCTGCCATGAAACCGTATTTTTCATTAAAATTGTTGCATGTTATGTCTGCATAAGACTGTGTTGATGGACTTCAACTACGTTCACCTAATTTTGCTGTACTGGGCAACTGTTTTTTCTGCCGTTCTAGTTTCTTCACCTAATAAACAATGTATATTCATTTCAGGAGGCTATTTTCACGGTATAACTTCCTTGACTTTTGGTGTTGACATTGAAAGAATTCGGTGGTTGGGAATTTTACAGGTAAATGCATCCATAAAACGATCTCTTGTGAGTTGTTGACTACTTTTCATACTAAAAGTTGATAGTGCAAAGAAATGTATCTGATGTAGTAGTGATATATGACTATACCTTATCAGTAATGGTTGATATCGGTATTTTTTGTTAATGTATATTATTTGAGGAAGCTAACGAATTTGATATGGCGATCTATGAATCCAGAGGATATCTATTGGATACATTGTTGCAGCTTTAATCGAGATCTGGCTTCCACCTCCGCGATGGAAAGAAATAAATTTCGTCAAAAATTACTACTGGCAATGGTAAGGTTTTCGTGTCAGAACTATTAAATTTGAGGGCCCTAATATGTCGATATCTGATTGCCCTGTTAATCAAGATTGTCTCTAAATCAAAAACCATCCTTAATAAGTATAATTTTAGTCACCTACTGCTGCAATATGATGTTTAAAAGTAAAACTTAACAACCGGGCACTATCCAAATTTAAAAGTCTCAACCCACAGATTTTAGTAGAAAATCAAATGGCAGGATTAGTCCATTTCGCATTGAATGAAGTTGGCAAGTTATATTCATCTAGTATTACATCCAGTATATTCGTACTCATTTTCTCATCATTGTACAAATATTTTTATGCAGGTTTGTTGTTGTAATATTGCTGGCGCTTTACTCAGGATTACTGTATGGTCTATATGTTCCAGATTGGCAGTTTGATGTATCAGCCTCGTCCTCTTCGCTGCCTCCTATTGGTGGTGGTGATATTTACACGGTGAGTAGACTCAGCACCCTTCACTTCTCACTTTCCTATCCTTTTTGTTTTGAATTTGATTTCATGAATTCCTATCAACTTTTACTGGTTAGATAGCTGTCCTGTGCTTATTAATTCTCAAAAAATCTCACCTGCTTATTCATGTTTAAAATTCATTTGTATGAGAGTATACTGGTGGTGGAATTCAAAATATGAATTTTACGATGCTTACAAGGTTCTCAACCCAATGTCAGGTCAATTGTTCAGTGAGAGGCGATCTTGGACCTGCGTGTAATTCTGCTGGAATGATTGATCGCTACATACTTGGTCTAGGCCATCTGTATAGAAAACCAGTTTACAGAAACCTTAGGGTATCTTATTGTTGATTCCATATCTTTGTTCGAGGCTTTACAGCAGCATAACGTGACATGTTAATTCCTTGTTGATGATTTAACTTCCAGGAGTGCAATATGTCTAAGGGTCAAGTTTCAGATAGTTCACCTTCATGGTGTCATGCTCCTTTTGACCCCGAAGGCATTTTAAGGTGATAAGTATAAACTGCTAATATTTCCCTGTGAGTCCATCAGTTAAAGTTCTCCTACGTAGAGTTGCCTTTTTATCTTGTGAAGTTCGGAGACAATTATGCTCTGTGCAACTGGAAGCTTCTTTTTCAGATTAAAATGATCGCCTTTCTAATTTGTTGTGATATCATGGAATTACAATCATAACTAATGCTAACAAGATCCGAGAGTAAAATTGTTCTAATTCTAAATCAAACCTAGTTGATTTTTCTTTTAGTTCCAGTGGGACAGAGGTATTATCCATTATGTATCATGGTTTTATCTATGAAAGACACCTCGGCAAATTAAGAAAGTAGAACATATATAAATTGTAGATGTTTATAATCTACATATTTATTCCGGGTTCTCACGTTCTTCACAGATTTTTTACTGATAGTCTGGCAAGAAAATGTTCATTGAACAGCAAATTGTATACATAGGTGGTAGGTTTTGTGTTATTTCGAGTTACATTGACTGGTAATGATTGATGATAGTCTATAATTATCTTCACTTGTTCACAGCTCCATAACAGCAGCAGTTTCATGCATAATTGGACTTCAATATGGTCACGTTCTTGCCCACCTACAGGTGAGATCAGTATCAAATTTCCAAACCTCAATAGCCTGTAAAATTTAGTATTTTCAAGATAAGAGTTCTTAAAAAGTTAACTATGATCTGAGAGTGCACGTCCCTTTGTAGATTGTTTTAGGCATTGAATCATCTACACATAAGTACTGTAAATTGTGGCTTTGGTAGTGCTTAGTCAACTAACCTTTTCCTTTTATCTGTGCTTGTCCTGTAGGACCACAAAGAGCGCCTATACAACTGGATGTGTTTTTCCCTTTCACTTTTGGCTCTTGGATTGTTCCTGGCCTTAACAGGTCCGTGCTGTAAACACTGTGTGGGAATCTTCTGTTCGTGGAACGCACACTAGAACTTATTTACTAATAATAAATCGCGCATTCTCTCTTCATAATCATATTTCTTCTGGTTTTTATCAAATCAACTTCTTTCTATGTTCGTTGATGCCATATAACACTGATCTTTCTCTTACCCCTTTATCTTTTGTTTTCAGGAATTCCAATAAATAAAGCTCTGTACACCGTCAGTTATATGCTACTAACTTCTGCAGCTTCTGGTCTCACATTCATTGCTTTATATTACCTGGTGAGTACCAGAGAAAACTATACAGATAGATAGAAAGAGAGAGAGACAATTCCTGTTTTATTCATTGGGTACTGTGTTAGCATGCAGATTAAACCCATGATCTCTGCAATTTTTCAAACTTTTGACCACTCAACTTTTCCTTCTGTAGGTAGATGTTCATGGCCACAGGCGTTTGACAGCGGTGTTGGAGTGGATGGGAAAACACTCTTTGAGTATATTTGTCATCGTATCTTCAAACTTGGCCGTGATTGCTATTCAAGGATTTTATTGGAGTAAACCCGAAAACAACATTGTAAGATACCTTTGCATGCTGCTGTTTTATGCCAGAAAATGTTCTCTCCCCCCATCCAAAATTTGACTATTACTTTTACACCTTGCAGATAAACTGGATTGTGACACGTTTCGACCGCACATAACGTCCTTGTAATTGAACTGGTGTTAGATTTTGATGCCTTGCCTCTCATGGTGTACATATTGAAATCAAAGTAAAACCAGGAAAAGAAGGAAGAAACAAACAATGCAAAGCAACACCATTGCATTGCAGTATAAGGTTGTTTGAAGATGGGGTCGTATAGGTAGTTTGGAATTTTGCACGACATCAACTGTATATTTTCCTAAAGAACTACCATGTAGTATGCTGTCCGAAAAGTAATAATGAATATCTCTTTCAATCCCTTCATGTGTTCAAAAGTAAAGAGCACACCTTAATCAACTTCTCGTGACCGGTTGCTTCAACAAAGTGACAAGGACCATACCTTAATTCTGAACATTCTTTCTATTTTGTTGATTCAATAACTTATATTTTTTTTTTTAAAATGTGAAGTCATATTTTCTAATGCATAAAAGGTTATGAACAACTATGTTTAGCATCAATCGACCAACTCCCTTGAGCAACTTTCATTAAAGATGTCACGTTTCTGCCATCAAACCTTTTTTTTTTTACAGAGACTGTTTGCATTGCATGTTGATGATTAGATAAACTTTATTTTTGGAAGAAAAATATTAAATAAAATTTTTATAAGCTAAACTTAGCTTATATATAAACTAAAAGAAAGTTAAAAAAATTATAAAAGAAACTTCTATAAGTTATTGTGTATATAAACTAGTTTTAATTTGTAGGAATGCTTATTTTTTTTTTCTATTTATATTTTTCTCATGTATAAATCTTTATGGAAAGACTTAACATTCCCAAAATATACATAAGAGCATCTAAGATGCAAAAGTCTAAAAGAAAAACTTACAAGTTTCGTTTGCTTTTATTTACACAGCTAGCATGACACTCTTACAAGTTTCGTTTTAAGAACGAATGTTGTAAATATTTACATTTTTATAATTTGTTATTTGCATTTCAAAATTTAATTTTAAAGAATAATTACTACTTAAAAATTTAATTTGATCAATAATTTCTTTATCGTCATGACATGATACATCAACTTCTTCCAATGATTTTTTTATAAAACATAATTATTAAATCTAATACGATTTTAATATTTATTCGTTAGATGCTCTTCTTAGATACTTCTCTTTGCTTCTTTGTTGTACCAATGTCTCATATGGACGAAGAAATATTTGCAGGCGAATTTGCTTCATTTATACATAAATCAATTATGACATTCTTATAAACTCTATTTTTTATATATGCCATTATAATTAATTATGAATGCTTTTCTTAATAATTATAATTATTATTTAAAAATAATAAATGAAAAGATTTAACTTTTTAATTTAAATTGTTTTGTTCCTTGGCATCCACAGAGAAGTGATTGGATGGAGAATGGCATGCAGGTCTATTGTGTGCCAGCTAATGTCACATGAAGTGATCCTTGTTGGACTCTTTTTGTCCATTCCTCACTCATAATATAATATAATATTCTTTCACTTTTCTTTCCCACACCAGAGAATGTCTCTACTTCTTCCCCTGCGATAATCATTTTCAAAACAAACTTACTCTCTACTCTTTTCATTATTATTCTCCATGCATCATTAATCTATACCATTAAATAACAATCACTTTTATTATTTTAACGTAAAGTAAATAAATGCGATAAAATTAGATAGTTAATGTGCAATTCCCTCTAATCAACACAAAACCTTGTTTCTTATCATCTTTAACACCTTTTGGTGTGAAGTACAACCACACATCGCTTGCTTTAGTTTCAAACTTTGGTAAAAGGTAAATATAGTTTCGGGTGGATAAAAAAAGTTCAATATAAATGAGGGAAAAAAGTTATCTTCACACACGTGACGATAAAATATCACTTTTAATTTCTAACAATCTATCATGTATATATACTCCTCTATTACCTTTAATTTAATAAACAATACCATCATTCAAAAATGTTGGTATACACTAAAAACATAAATAAATTTATTGAAGTGTAACTTGGTTGGGTGAAAATAATGCATGAATGATTTCAGCATATAGACTCTGAAAGTACATAGACAGGAACAATTTAATTTTGTTAAACAGGGACCACTGTAAGAAAAGCAGATTTAAAGTTAATTTTTTTTAACGAGTAATGAAAATTAAAAATACGGATGATTATGAAGTATACTGTAATGATGAAGTTTTAAAATAATTATGTAATGATGCGGTGTGGTGAAAATATATGTGAAGCAATGCTCTGAATTAATTCTGAGTTTGTGAAGTAACAGGTAGTAATATTTATTGGAAAAATAGTATTTGAGTAAATTGCAGCATAATGATGTGTTTGCGAAATGTAAAAAGATGAATGAGGTTGATTAAGGGTGGTGGGTGGGGATGATTGGTTGTGAAAGCAGTTGTTGTGTACGTTGTGAGAGGGACCACAGTGGAAAGCAGAAGAAATGATGAGGAAGATTTTGGTGAATAACGGACGGAAAAATTGAAATTGGAATTGCGTGAATAAAAAAAAAAGAAAAAAATGAGAGAGATGACCGTTGTTGCATTGCATGCCAGGCTGACAGAAGAAGATGAGATGAGGCCTACCTCTGTGCTGTGGCTACCCATTAGATGATTAGAGCTCACATGCTTCTGCTCTGCACCCTGTCCCACACAACAATCCTCTCTTTTCTTCTTCTTCTTCTATTTATTACAATATACCCAACCTACCCCTCTCTCTTATCCTTATAACCCACCAACCCAATCTTACCCTCACTCTTCTCCTTCTTCACCATAACATAGTTCTTCACTTCTTTCTTTCACCCACACAATGTCCAAGGAACTCACCGAAGAGGGTCAACAAAGGAAGGACTACGTCGACCCTCCACCAGCCCCTCTCATCGACCTCGCCGAGATTAAGCTCTGGTCCTTCTACAGAGCCCTCATCGCCGAGTTCATCGCCACCCTCCTCTTCCTCTATGTCACCGTCGCCACCGTCATCGGTCACAAGAAACAGACCGGTCCTTGCGACGGCGTTGGTCTTCTCGGCATAGCCTGGGCCTTCGGTGGCATGATCTTCGTTCTCGTCTACTGCACCGCTGGCATTTCTGGTAAACATCTAACCCTACTACCCTTACCCTAACTAAACCTAACCCAACCCAACCCACCCACCGCTTGCGTTTCTTTTTTTTTTCTTCTTCTACGCTCTCTGACTTCTTATGAACGCAAACACAGGTGGACACATAAACCCAGCGGTGACCTTTGGCCTATTCCTGGCGCGCAAGGTCTCGCTGATCCGTGCGGTTCTCTACATTGTAGCACAGTGCCTTGGTGCCATCAGCGGCGTCGGCTTGGTGAAGGCCTTCATGAAGCACCCCTACAACTCCCTCGGCGGCGGTGCCAACTCCGTCAGCCCTGGCTACTCCAAAGGCACTGCTCTCGGTGCGGAGATTATCGGTACCTTTGTGCTTGTCTACACCGTTTTCGCTGCCACCGACCCCAAGAGAAGCGCGCGTGACTCTCACATCCCCGTATGTTCCCCTTCTTTTCTCGTTCCACACCCGCGGACCATGGGTCTATGTTGCATTTTTAGTAATAGATGAATGTGTTGTGCAGGTGTTGGCTCCATTGCCTATTGGGTTCGCCGTTTTCATGGTTCACCTGGCTACCATACCCATTACCGGTACCGGGATTAACCCTGCCAGGAGCTTCGGAGCTGCTGTCATCTACAACAATGGCAAAGTTTGGGATGACCATGTGAGAATCTAGCCCCACGTAGATGCATGGTTGTGGTGTTTATAATTTTTAACTGATAATGTTAATAATAATAATGTGTGGTGTGTTTGGTTGCAGTGGATCTTTTGGGTTGGACCATTCGTGGGAGCGTTGGCGGCGGCGGCATACCACCAGTACATACTGAGAGCAGCGGCTATCAAGGCGTTGGGGTCCTTCCGGAGCAACCCTACGAACTAGTTGTTGACGGAGAAGAGAGATAGTGTAGAGGAAGGAACTTTAATTCGTGTTTGCATTCATGATTTGTTATTCGCTTGATGTGTGTGTATGTGATGATGACCCATTCGTCTTTTCCTCTGTAATTTACTATTTATTTATTTTTATTATTGTTACCATTTCTTTGGTTTGTTTGTATGAGATGAGATCATATTATGACCGTTATTTAATTTTAAATTTGTATTTCTTTACCCGTCATGCATGGCATGGGATGAGTAGTGAAGTCCCTCCTCGTCTTTTTCGACATAAATTTGTTGTTCCTTTTTTTACCTCCTGCGTGTCTGTTCCTATCTCAAAACCAGAAACTTAAATTATGTTTAGTAATGTAATGTGAGTTCAAGCGGATCGCATCCAACGAGTTTTTCAGCACCCATTTTTTATAGTAAAGGAATGAAAAATAAAGTAATGAAATTATCATATATATAATAAATGCACCTCACACTGAATTGTCAACATTTTATCCAATTTTTGTTCTATATTGAATAACATAATGGAGTTTTGTGAAATTTCAAAGTTTCCATCAAAACGAAACGATCTGTAAAGTTAAAGTGTAGGGCAGAAGAGTGAGATGGCACGCACTTTGATATTAGGGTATGGTAATGGTAGAGATGGGTACACATGGAAAGTGTTCACAGCTTTTGAAAGAGAAAGACGAAGAAGCATGGAAGAAAGTAGAGTGAAGGAAGGAAAGGTTTCGAGGAATCTAAATACCAAAAACACCTTCTCTTCCCACATACATCACAAGGTCTCGCACCAACAAAAAGGGGTAAAGTAAAACTCAAATGATTGCCAATAATAAATATCTAGTGCATTATTAATACAGTTCCAAACTTATTTAACTAAAAATCCCTTTATTTTTCATCAAATATTTTCAGTGTTGGCATAGTGACAATTACTCAATTATTTATTATATTTAACATGTTGTTCATGTCTTAATTTGGCTTGCCCTTAACATGTCTTAATTACAAAAATGTGTTTTTTCATACAGAGAGTTCAATTTTTTTTACTAACGCAATCGTTGTCAACTAATTGAAAATTATTATGATTTTTTTTTAAATAATGGAAAATTTATCTACAGAAAGGCTTATGAATAATAGTATAGAAGTTAATTACATAATAAATATATTAAAGAAAAACTCCCAGCATCATCAGACCTGATTTAGTGTCAGAGATAAAATCTTATTCTTCTCGTAATTCACTGCTTTTGGAATCATTTTGAGAACTCTTATACTGTTTAAGTTTTTAATACTATGGGAAACTTACATTTTTTTTTTATGAGAAACATATAACTAGGAAAGCAAGGCGGTCTTCCTTTGCTTTGAGCTCAAACTTCTAGGCCTGAGTCTGCTTTCCGAATACTTTGTTTCTAAAGTTTTCCATTCGCTTATCTGTTTTTGAGGCATATTGTTCCTTTGGGAGAAGATTTCTTCTATCACGGCACAGGACAGTTTAGGGAATTTGTTGAGCCAATTTTTAAAGAGAAAATGACGTAAAATAAATATATGTTCAAGAGGGAGGCTTTAAGGAATCGATTGGCATCAGCATTTTTTGTGATTACGAATTAAGATTACAGGAACAAGACATATATAAAATTTACAGGAATAAAATATGTATTTAAAACTGATGATCAAAAACACTATCGTTGGCATAAATAGAAACAAGTAATTAAAGTTCAGACCCAATGGAGAGGGTGCATCTGTGTACCCTGTGTGTCAGTATACATATGTGTTCGTATAATTAACAACTAAACAAGAAAACATTGCTCTTTATGCATTTATTCAGCAACCTATTCTACCTTTAAGCATTGAAACTTATTAAGATGGGTGCAACACAATCGAATTTGCTCAACATAACAGTTCATCTACCAACGATTTTATGGGCAAATTATCAACATTGGACTTGATAGATAGCATGTTTTTGTTCAGTTCTTCTGACTTTTGTTCGAGCTCTCTCAAACGACCTCTGATCTCAGGAATTCGTGCTTTGATATCAGCAACCTCTTGTTCTTTCTGAGCCAAAGTTTCCAACTCCTGTCGTAGCTCCTCTTTCACTGTCTCCACTTCGCGACCAGAGTAATCCTTTTCTGCCTCTACCACCTGCTGCTTATTAATGAGTTCAATATTTTCAGCCAGTTCGTCGAGAGCGCTACGCAACCATGCAACGTCAAGTTCAGCAGATTCCACATCCTTAAGAATGGCCAAAAATTCTTTCACTTTGGAGTTGCTCAGTTGAATTAGTGAGGAGGAGTGTAACTCTTGCACCACAAAGCACACACACTCAACGTAGTACGACCGCATCGCAACTGATTCCAAGTGACAACTTGCTCCTATGTCCCCGTACCTGTCAAAGATAGATTGCAGAATGGAAACAAAACTTTCTTTCACTTTGTATCTTCCAACCTGAACACGGGCTTCTGAAGTCACGGACTCCGTCTCTGCCTCATCGTTTAAATTTTCTTCATTTCCACCAGGGAAACTAGAAGCGCCAGCTGAAACATTACGACCCAATTCTTCAGTGTGATCAACATGAACAACTTTATGAGAAGTTGTTTTCTCGTCGTGATTTGTTGGCGTTGGGTTGGCAACGTTATCGATATCCCTTGGTTGGTCTTTGTGATAGGAAGGCTGCAAAAGAAGCACATGCAAGACATGACATGAGTTTGTGTGTCGCTCTTTCTTAGCTCAAAGATTACGAGGCATGATGACATGGGACAAAACAGTGACCACTACCTTTACAACTGGATCATGTTTGTGTCCAGAAATTGGCTCAGAGGGAACGTGCTCGTTTTTCTCTGTAAAAACCTTTTTCTTCTCGGATAGGTAAATTGCTCCAACTTTTGAGGCAGGAACAGTGTCAAGAACAGGGGGTTCTGGTTTAGAACCAACCCTAATTTTCCTGTCTAACTTTAACGGAGGAGGGGCACCTGCAAATGCAATTGGAAATGGACTACAATCAGAAACATATTCATTCATCGCCATGTGAGAGATCTTCATCAAGTCTAGGACAAACTCTTGTACCTCCAAAATCACTCTATCATATGAATTTTCTTATAAATGTTACTACTCGAACACTTTTTATAAAAATTGAAACTGATAACTGAAATTCAAAAATTCGTCAGGTTTGAAGGAGAGAAGGAAAGAGGGTACCTGAATCCGATAATCTTATGTAACAATTGTCATCACACTCATGGTAAGGATTAGAAGCTTTAGGACAACCTGAGTAAGTTCGTTTTTGTTTATTAACCTTTGTACCAAGCTGACCATCTGTCACACTTCGACCATAACCTTATAAGGTTTGAGATAATGATATTAGCATCGATGCAAAACTAAATTCAACAGATGCATAACAGCAGAGGAAAAAGAAAAGTAACCTGAATTAATCTTGTTTTTATTTGCGTGTGTGGTGGTGATCTTGGTTTGGTTGGTGCCTTGGGAGCAAGCTTGGGTGCATTGATGGTAAGGATTAGAGCGATTGGCGCAGTTGGAAGCCATCAAAAATGAAAAGTGAAAAGTAATACTGTGCAGGAGCGTGTAAGAAACACAAAACAACAATAATCAACACGAAGGAAGCATCTATTTATTGATTGGTCCATTCTTAATAAGCTTTTGGACATTCTTTGTTTGACCAAATTAAATTCCATAATTACGTGTATTGATTTTTGAATAAGTTGGTTTGTCATGAAATTCCAAGAGTTTATATATATTGTGTCAAAGTCTTGTCTTCTAGACACTCGCGCGCCAAAAACGACCATTTTTATAGGCTCCTCATTCAGGCGTGCTTACAGAAAATAGTTTGACATCAAAATAGATGCTGCATAATTTGATCCGACAGTATCGGATTTAATAAATCATAACTGTAACGGATTTAATGAAGTAGAGATTCCGCATGCATTAACTAGGTAAATTTATTTTTTAATTATCTTAACAAAATTTGTTAAATTTACATTATTTTTTATTGAACCACTCACAAAATATCTACTTTCACATAATAAGTTTTTTTTTTTAACATAAAATCATAGGTTTTATTATATTTTTAATTCTTAGTGGGATGATTTTTTTTTCTAAACTTTGTATAGCTTGTTGATATACGCAATGATCCATGAAAAGATATTCAAAATATTAAAATCTATTTATACCTAATTTGGACCTTTAAATTCATATAAAGACTGAAAAACTAAAGTCCAAATTATTGTTTATCTATTAATATTAGTAACTGGTGGGCCTAGCCTTCCGTTCTTCTCAACTGTCCTCCCCTTTGTATGTTTAATAGAGTTCGATGGGAAAAAAAAAACATAAAATGAGAGTTCGTTCAAACAAAAATATAACATAAAATGATACTGTCTTAACTGTCACCCAACATGCCATTATCTATAGATAATGTCTTGTATTTTTGTTTGATAATAAACATATATACTTTCTTTTTTTAATGATGAAAGACATATTGTTTTAAATTACCCACAATTAAAAAAAAACTATCTATTATATTATAAACATGTCTTTATATATGACAGATATAAATTTTTTATCTCATCTCTTTTTATCGAAAATGAATACATTGCTATTTTATTTTTTAAAATATTAATTAAATAATTTTATATAAAAAACATGAAAATCATACCATGAACATAAGATTATGAAATAAGATTACCAACTATTCAATGTAGTTTTTTTTTTGTTAGGATTAAATATAATAACAAAGTTATAATTATATGATTATTAAATAAGAATAACAAGAGTAAGCGAATAAAAATCAAATAATCATAAAAAAATAATATTTTTTTACAAAAGTAAAGATCAAGAAAAATCAATATAAATTTCTGAAATTTTTAGGATTTAAAAATATGACGAATATAGAAACAATGATGATTATGGAAACAAATATGTCGAATTTTTCTAACAAAATTGAAACGTTATTATAACATATTGGGACAATTGTTTCGTACGTCGATTCTCATTATAACATTAAGGCTTAAATATTTTTTTCGTCATCATTTTTGTAGTGTTTGTTGTAAATGGTCCTTATTTTGACCGAATGTTTAGAATGATCCTCATTTTTACTGAATGTTTAAAATGGTACTCATTTTCGCAATTCATGTTTAATTTGGTTATTTTCTATGACGTTGTTTAAGTCAGTAACTAAGCACGGTATAGCTCAAAAAAGTCAAAGATGAAGAAATCGCCTTCAACAATGAAAAAATCGCCTCCAACGAAGTCAAGCCCTAATTGTACAATTCGAAATACCTAATTACAAAATTTCCCCCAAATTAAAAAAGTTAACATTAATTAGTCACTTGTACAATACACGTAACACACACCAATGCAACGTACAAACAATGTCATATGTACCATTTTAAACATTCGGTAAAAATGAGGATCATCCGTAACAAACACTACGAAAATGAGGACGAAAAAGATATTTAAATCTAACATTAATAAATAAAAAAAAACTATTCTTGTTTACATTTTTTTACTTATTTTATTTTTTGAATAACCGCTTTTAGGCTAAAATAACTATCTATCAATAATTAAAAGTATAAACATTATTTAGATTTATTTTTATATTTTAGTAATATTTTTTACTTTAATAACAATAACAATTTTGATTATAAAAGATGGACACACACAATAATAATGTTGGAATGTGTTTCCACTGATAGAACATTAAGAAACATAATCATCCATTGTATTTCATTCAAATGCTTAACATACATATATATATATATATATATATATATATATATATATATATAATGTTATTCATGTTACTCCAAATGCAATAATTAATATAATTTAAACATGCAAATTCTGCTAATGAACAGATATTACCTAAAAGCTGTCCTATTTAAGTTTGTAATATAGAAGTAAATAAATGTTTTTTCAGCAATTTTAAAAACTAATAGAAAATAAATGAGTTTTTCAGGGTGAAGATAAATTATTCTTACAACCAACCAGTATATTTTTGCATTTATTTAAAAAATAAATAAAACACAGTCGGTGCATGAATAAAAAAACGGAAAGTATTTATTTCAACAGTTTTTGTCGTTCACGCATAACTTAAACGAGAGAAAAGAAAAGAAAAAAAGAAAATCCTCCGAACAAAGAAAGAGATTGAGAAAACCTAGATGGATCAAGCACAAGAATTTCTTCCATTTCGCCAATGCGATGTGATCGTGGTCCAGCAGTTGCAGTAGAACCAAATCCTCCATTTACTCCGATTTCAATTCGTTAATATCCTCTTCACCTTTCCCGTCCTTTCGCGGTTGCCGGCGGCACCTCTGTCATCGCCGCCGCGTAGTTCCTGTCGTCGCAACCCTAATCATCGCCCGTAGTGAAATCTTAGATTGTAGACTTCTGTGTGTGGCAAATCTTGATGAGCGATGGAGTTGGCACAACTAGAAGCATTGTGCGAGAGGCTGTACAATTCGCAGGACTCGGTAGAACGTGCTCACGCGGAGAACACACTGAAATGCTTTTCTATGAACACTGAATACATTTCCCAATGCCAATACATACTTGATCATGCCTTGACACCCTACGCATTGATGCTGGCTAGTTCCAGTTTGTTGAAACAAGTCACCGAACACAGCCTTGCCTTGAAGCTTCGCCTTGATATATGTATTGTTTCTCTTCATTTCACTCGTCCCCTCTTGGGTGACTAAAAATGCTGCAATTCATAGAACTATTTTTAATGCATGTTAGGGACATACCTCATAAACTACCTAGCGACCAGAGGACCTGAGTTACAGCCATTTGTGACTGCTTCTTTGATCCAACTTTTATGTCGAGTTACAAAGTTCGGATGGTTTGATGATGACCGATTCCGGGACCTGGTCAAAGAATCAATGAACTTCTTGAGTCAGGTGAGATAAAATCGAGTGTTTAATTTGCATGCAATAAGGTATCTTGTATCGAAAGACGATCTTCAAGACTCAAGTAAAACGAGAAACACCTTCACATTGTGGCCAAAATCGCGGTTGCTTCATTTTAAAACCACGAATGTGGCTTATCCTCTTTTTCACATCAGTCAACTGTAGGTTTATATCTCCTAAACTAAGAAAGGTTTCTCAGTTTACTTGAAGTAGTAACCCGGAACCCCACTTCTGATTTCGTCACCTTCTCAGATGTGTACATAACCTATTACTCTTTATGTTGTGACTTACTAATTTTAGCACTGTTCGTAATTTGCTTTGATTTCTGCAACTTTTTTCTTAAATCCTATTAAGTTAACCAGAAATCAGTATGCAATCTGAATTTGTTGAATCACACTCTCAATTAGTAGATTTCTGTTTCTGGAACATATTGCTCATAACATATTTTTTCCAATCCAGGCAACGCCAGGTCATTATGCCATTGGTTTGAAGATCCTAAGTCAGCTTATCTCTGAGATGAATCAGGTTAGAGTTTAACTTGTGCTACTTGAATATCTGTAGTGGGAACATTGCAAAATACTATTGCTACGGGTTTGTGCTTGTATGTGTTTTTTATGGAGGCAGCTGTCTTAATATTCTTATTTTATGCTTTCTGTGTGTAATTTTTTATTTACTAGAGTATTCATATTCTTAATTTTATGATCTTGTTGTGCTTCTTCATATTGAAAATGATTTTCTTGTCACTGATCATGTGTTTTTTGTTATAACAATATGAAATTTTACTTAACTGTATCTATAATGAGTGTAAGATCCTTTGAAGTTTGGGAAAGTATCTGTCTTGTGTTGGGGGAATTTCTCAAGATTCCCTGGAAATTCTTTGGGTATGGGATTTTTTTCCCTTGATTATTTTTCCTTCTAATTGAGCCAATATAACCGTATCTCTAATGTTGTCAAGATTGCTGGGTAGGTTGTGAGATTGCTCGATCTATGATGTCACATTCTTTTCTCTCTCTCTCTCTCTCTCTCTCTCTCTCTCTATATATATATATATATATATATATATATATATATATATATATATATATATATATATATATATGCATGCATAATTTTTTATTTTAGTTGGATCATATGATCCTACATTTTATTACCTTGCAAATCTCTTTTGATCCTAAGGATCTTGATCTTGACAACATTTGGTGTCTGTGTGATTGTTTCTTGAGGGTTAGAGCTAAGGGACTGCGAGACTTTCTAATTAATACTTTTTGTTTCTATTGCAAATTTTATGACTTTTCATGTTGTGGCATATTCATTAATGAGTTTAAAGCAGTGTTCATGTGCGAAGATATGCTCAATGAGGTCATCACTAAAATTGTGCTACCTCGTTCCAAAGTTTTATGAAATTTGAATATCTGTGTTGCGTATACTTTTTTAGGTTCATGTTACCAAAATAAAAATTAAAAAACAAACCATATCTGGCGAACGAGTTTCATAATATGTTCTACTTGTTTTTTGTTGTGCTTTGATATCTTATATCTTAATATCTTAAATCCTTCCTCAGGCTAATGCTGGTATGCCTGCAACAATTCATCGAAGGGTTGCTTGCTCTTTTAGAGACCAATATCTTTTTCAGATATTCCAGATATCTTTAACATCATTGGGTCAACTGAAAAATGATGGTAAAAATGGAATACTCATACTCTTAATTTCCTCCTATATTTTAGTACCTTGTTTCTTACTTTTTTCTGTCATGATGTTGAGATTTGAGATTGTATAATATGCAGTGGTCAATCAAATGCAAGAATTGGCACTTGCTCTTTCTTTGAAATGTTTATCATTTGATTTTGTTGGGACATCTGTTGATGAAAGTTCAGATGAGTTTGGCACAGTTCAGGTATCTATTTTTCTTTATTTAAAATTTTAATTTTTGGGTAGTACCACAGATTATTTTTTTTATTGGTTCATGTACTATCTTGAAATATGGTGGTTTGCAGATTCCATCACCTTGGAAGCCTGTTTTGGAGGAGTCTTCAACACTACAAATATTTTTTGATTACTACGGCATTACAAAGCCCCCTCTTTCAAAAGAGGTCTGTATATGGATTTGTTTCAATGATCATATATTTCACATTTAGATCTTGAAGTTTGCCAAAACTAAAATTTGAATCTTTTTTACTCTTTTGGAAATTGTGTATCACTTACACTGGTTTATAGCCCTTCAAAAATATCATGTGAGAGCACTAGCTTAACGTGAATGATCAAATTTGATTATAACTATTTTAAGTTAATATGCTTTCTACGTATATCTATGTTATAATTTAGTGTCAACATATCAAGGGCATACATAATGTATGTACTGCCATTTTGTTTCTTACTTTTGTGGGTTTATTTAATTTATTCCGATTCAAAGAATTTTGTCAAACCATCAATATTTAATAGTTTTATTTTCTTTTGTGACCTATTTGTAGGTTTTATCCTGCCACTTGTTATACTTCAAACTTATAAATGTAGGCTAGCTATTTAAGATTTGAAATTGGTAATGATGACAGTGTGATGGCCAACACATGATTAGGTGCTATTTAAATGTTTGAAAAAGTAATTACAATGTTATAATGAGGCAAAAGTGAGCATGGTTGATATTTTTAATACTGATCGTGTCATACTAAGTTTGAAACAAAAACCTGTTCTTCCAAAAGAGAATACTGGACACTTCTTGGCAAATTCTGGTAGGACTCCTTGGTTGTTGCAGAAATGTTGTATGCTGTAAAGGTGTCGGGTGAACATTAGTGAGATATTTTAAGTGTTTATACGGGAGAGAGGGGGCAGGGGGTTTAGAAAAAAGATATACAGTGTTTGTAGACTACCAAATAGTGAAGATGATCTACTTTTTACCTAGTAGCGATAATTTTCTTTCTTGTGAAATAAAAGATAATTTTATTTGAAGGGAGATAAAAGGAGTGGAAAAAAGAAGAGGTTGTCTATTGAAAAAAAAATGACAAGGATGATTTGATCTTTTAATGATTATAAGGCAAAATGTATGGACTGCTCGTACAGCTAACAGCCTTCGCTTAGCAGCTCCATTTTTCCATTAGTATCTCAGACTTAGCCTACCTTTCTCTTTACCTTCATCCTGTTTTGGAATTCATATTGTAACCTCCAGAACAATAAATGTTAAAACAGGAAAATAAAATGGAAAAAGCAAACTTGAAAATACAAGGAACTTCAATCTCCTGTCATGTGTGACAAGGAGGACTGTAAGATCACGGCAGCCATTGGTACTTTTTGAAAACCTTTGTTAATGGCTTTGCGAAAACCTTTTAATTGGTTTTGAAATTTTCAAGGAAACACCCTAAGCTTCACCAAAGTAAGGTAGTGAAAGGCTGTGGAGGCAGTGTAAAATAACATTTCCTTATGAAATCAAGCAACTCACAACATGGAGAAAAGTTTTTATTCAACATTACCTCATCCTTTACACTATACATGAAAATTGAGTACCACACTAATGTTACTATTGAGGTATTAAATACGGTATCTTTTGTTGAATATTTTTCAATTTTATATATTATCACTTGTATTAGATAACAATTTGTTTATGTTTATTTCGGAAAATTGAGAATTTAGGTATTTCTTGACTGATGATTGTTAATGCTTATTTTATTTTGTGAAATTTTCTTATTGATGGTTCATCGGCCTGTACTTTTGAACCTTCTTTCTCTTAGGCATTAATTATTTTTCTTTCCAGGCACTGGAGTGCTTGGTGCGACTAGCGTCTGTAAGACGTTCTTTGTTTACAAATGATGCTGCCCGTTCTAAATTTTTGGCCCATTTAATGACAGGAACCAAAGTAATCCTGCAAACAGGGCAAGGTGTTGTAGGCTTGTTACTTTTTCACTTGTTTTGTATTGTAATGACAAACTGGAAATATTATCTTCCATTATTATACGTGAAAGGAAAACTTGTCTATTATTTTCAGTGTTTTTGGATTTATTGCTATATATCCATTATGAGCAGCATTAAATAAAACTGAACATCTCTCTATCTTACTTTCGTTTTGTGCATGTATTTGCTATCATGACAATTTACTCTGTCTTGGCTTGTTCAATCTTCCTGCCTCTTCAACAAACCAGTCAGTTATTACCTGCCAGTGTAGGAAATGAGTTTGTGACACATATAAAAAGCTCCTGGGTGAGATTTTGTAATTACAGGTGAACTTGGGCTGCACACATGGTTGTCATCTATAAGCCATTAGTCAGGAAGTAGATTAGTTGGATTTAAGATTCAGTGTACTCTATTTTGAGTGGCATTAAAAGGGGAAAGCCATAGTAAATCTCTCTAGGTTCTGCAAAGCAAAAAATGTTGTGAAGAAAGAAGTTATACACGACAAACATTGGCCAGACTTGCATATACATTTTGAAGCTCTACTTAATACTTCATTTCCAATTCATGTTTTTTGCCCTCGTTTGGCATTGGCCATGCATTTACAATTTCAACTGTGTTCGAAAGCAGGTCTTGCAGATCATGATAATTACCATGAGTTTTGTCGTCTTCTTGGTCGTTTCAGAGTGAATTATCAGGTAGACTTGTGTGCGGTTTTTTCCTCCTTTTGTGGTCTATCTACTGGTCTCTATTTCTAATTGGTAGTAATGCAATGTACATAAGCAGGGACATGGGGTTCATGCAGTGGAGGCTAGGTACATACTTTGGCTTAGAAGTTAGATGGGCACTGTACTGTGTGCACCACACGAATTGCCCCTAGTAATTCTTGTGGAATTTTAAGTTTGTGAACTTTAATACACAAAATGATAAGATAGTAACCTCAAAGATTGACTATAGTTTTTATAATTACTTTGCCACTGTATATTGTAGTTAGCTAGAATATCATTTAAATTTTATGTAATTAGTATTAGTATATTAAAGAGATAAACAAATGCCCGAATATATTAATAACTTACATATCATTGCTTTCTTTATTATTTTGCCATTGTTTTGAATACTTCACTCCTTCACGTGAAACAATTCCATAATTTTTTTATGATTTGTGTCTTATCCTATTAATTACATGCATAATTGTTTAATTTATAGTGATAAATTGGAGCAGTTCATGTCAATTATCGCAGGGCATCCTAAATTTTGTGACTCTTTTTATTTGTATCTTGTCCTTTATGTCTCTCAACCAACTTATATTTATTCCCTGATTAAAAGTTTAATGTTCAAACCTGGAAATCAACCTTAAAAATTATCTCTTCCCCAAAACTGCAGCCTCCCAACTAGGAGGAAATTGAGTTTTCTAATTTGTTAATACATTGAGGATTATGTTGAAAAAATTTAGAGGAATAACAATATCTGCATGTTCTATAATATATTCCATCCGAACACCCTTTTTGTATTATTTCTTTCCCCAATTGCCTTGAACTTGTTACCTAAATTTGTGGACTAAATGTTGCAGTTGTCGGAGCTTGTTAATGTGGAAGGCTACAGCGATTGGATACGTTTGGTTGCAGAGTTTACTCTCAAATCTTTGCAATCATGGCAGGTTAATTATTGTGTTGCTTTAGAAAATTTGCCAGAGAATACATGATATATTGTTGCTTAAAAATCACATTCTGAAGTCTTTTTAAGCAATTTATCTTTGGGACAGTGGTGGCAGTGATAATTATCAATAAGATGTACTTCATGTGTTAATTAAGTTTCAACTGATTTTTTGCATGTATATAAATACTGGGATTGATTAAGCTGATATTTTCTTGTCAGTGGGCAAGCAATAGTGTGTACTACCTGTTAGGGCTGTGGTCTAGATTGGTGTCTTCTGTTCCATATTTAAAAGGTGATGCACCAAGCTTACTGGATGAATTTGTTCCCAAGATTACCGAGAATTTCATCACATCAAGATTCAATTCAGTACAGGTATTTCCAACTATCCATGCACAATTTATACGTTGCTTCCTGCATAGTTACAGGCTTTACACTTTTAATTTTGAACATCTGCATAAATGTAATATCTTCTTCTGTCTGTTTTTAATAGGCTGGATTACCTGATGATCTTTCTGAGAACCCCTTAGACAATGCCGAACTTCTTCAGGATCAATTAGACTGCTTCCCGTACCTATGTAGATTTCAGGTATCATTCATATTTAATATTTTCATTCTTCTATTTTTAATGAAAGAAGAAATGTACAAGGCAAAAAGGATATAAAAGGAGTATATGATAGAGCAGTGGAAGACGAAAATCTAAAACAACAGGAATATTAACAAAATGTTTAAAATGACAAAGAATTGATGTAATCTTATAAAGTAAAATTATTTGATCTTGGTGGGAACTAAGGAATTCCAGTAAAGTGATTCTGGATCAAAGCCTAAGTTACTGAAATGAGAAAGGAAGTCGCAATAAAAGAAGAATTAAACAAGTTTTAGGTCCTAATAGACTGATTTTTGTTTCTGAGTACCCAATAAATTTGTCTTCAAATACCTAATAAATTAACCATTTTGCTTTAAGCTTTTCTGTTACCTATGTCAATTGTATTGCCTATATTTCCGTTAAGTTATCCCATGTGTAATGTTGAACAATAATCAATATTGAATCCCTTCCATTACCTGTATTGAGATGATATACGTCACCATATGATGCCAAACATATCAGTTATTATGATAAAAAATATCGAGGGAGCAAATATAAAATTTAAAAATATTTCATGGACTTAAATAAAAGTAAATACTGAAATTAGGGACTTTAACAATTTATTTGGTACCCAATTTAATGGATACTAAAGAAAAAATTATATATTGGGAACCTGACTCTTGGTTTCCTTCATAATCATATTCTCTTTAAATTTGTTTTATTGAGCAAAGTGGCAGTGAAGCTACTCAAAAATGGGTTAATAAGAGTGTTCTTGTATAAGTATAACGCCACTCTTGCCGTGTAACCAACTGAAGTTAGGTAGTGATCATCAAGAGGCAACTTTGATTCAATTTATCATTCTGTGTTCTAATCTTTTGTGTATGATCAAGAAAGGAGAGATATCAAGGTTTTACTCATTTGCTGAAGATTGGAAATTCTTTATTCATTGTTTTTTTTTTGCAATTCTGTTGCAATCGATTGAACTATGCTTGTTTGACTCTCTGTATTCATTGTGCAGTATGAAAGCAGTAGTTTATTTATAATAAACGTAATGGAGCCAGTCCTGCAAATATACACGGTATGGTTATAGCTTTTCACTGAATGATGCTAGTTTTACCCTTTTGTAGTTTTTGTTGAGAGAATTAGTTACAAATTGATGTTTAACTGTTTTCCATGACAAAATAGGAAAGAGCAAGATTACATGTTCCTGATAACAGTGACCTCAGTGTGATTGAAGATAAACTTGCTTGGATTGTTCATATCATTGCTGCAATTCTTAAGATAAAACAATGTACTGGTTGTAGGTAAAACCTTTTTGGCTCTCTGCCTTTTTCTATTGAAATGATGTGGATCATCAAAGCAGTCATGAGCAGTGTTCATAGCTTATGAAGTATCAACTCAATTGTATTCTTATTTTCTTGGGGGCATTTATATACGCAGTTTGGAATCCCAGGAAGTGCTTGATGCTGAACTCTCTGCTCGAGTTTTGCAGTTGATAAATGTAACTGACAGTGGAATACACAGCCAGGTACTGGCATAATATTACTTTTTGGCATTTGTCAATCCTTTGTAACTTAGCATGATGACATTTAAATTTAATTGAAAAATGTCTTTAGTTGTAAGTTAGGACATCCATGCTATATCCAGTCATAGTATTCTTCTATTAATGCAATTACAGAATAGAATCGATATCTATTTTTTTTTTTGTTTATTGTTTTTATTTTAATTTTTGCTTTTATTTTTCTTGATGATAAACTTAGTAAATGATGTGGTTTAGTAGAATTTATTTCTTATTTGTTCGTGCTGTTGGCATTTGACAGAGATATGGTGAGATAAGCAAACAAAGACTAGATAGATGTCTATTTTTTTTGTTTATTGTTTTTATTTTTATTTTTTGCTTTTGTTTTTCTTGATGATATGTTTAGAAGAATTAATTTCTTATTTGTTCGAGCTGTTGGCATTTGACAGAGATGTGGTGAGATAAGCAAACAAAGACTAGATAGATGTCTCTTTTTTTTTGTTTTTGTTTTTTTTTTTATTTTTTGCTTTTGTTTTTCTTGATGATATATTTAGTAAATGATGTGGTTTAGAAGAATTAATTTCTTATTTGTTCGTGCTGTTGGCATTTGACAGAGATACAGTGAGATAAGCAAACAAAGACTAGATAGGGCGATTCTTACTTTCTTTCAGCATTTCCGAAAGTCTTATGTAGGAGATCAGGCTATTCATTCTTCCAAGGTAATTATTCTAATTATTATTTTGCATGGATGTACCAACATTACAGGTATAAAATGTTAATGTTAAAAAAAATATAGTATGGTTACGTTAAAAAGCTTTATAATTTTTTTATTGATTGATAGTTATACATAGACACATGCATGCAAATGTATGTATTCTGCAGGAAATGGAATTTAACTAATAAACATGGCAGAATTAAATAAAAGGTAAAACATGTGTAAATATCAGATAACATAAAAGGACTAATAGTTTGTAAATTGTGAAAATATTTGTAATACAAAGTTAAGTAGCTCAAATTGTTGTGCTAAATCCTTCCAGTTGTGTATTGCTGCTGTTGCTAGTTGAGTTACTTTCCCAACTTGCGGTCATCACCACTCTCAATTTGGATGCTAAAATTAATCAGCTCAATTGAGATTGTAGAATAATGCTATTGAGAGAGAAGGAAATAGTATCTAATTTTAACTGAAAATGATCTCTTATACATGAGGCATGCCTAGGTGTACTCAGTTACATTAATCCTCTTATGTACATACCCAGACATAGCCAATATTTACCTGTAAGCAGTATGTACTTGGTATAGGCATGGCTCACTAATCAAAGTACCATGCTTCAGATATAACCAGACACTGAACAAAAATTGAGCTTTATATGCACCTGTTCATTTATATATTTTATGTTGCAGCAGTTATATACCCGGTTATCTGAACTTCTTGGCCTACATGATCATCTATTGTTGTTGAATGTTATTATTGGCAAGATTGTGACTAACCTTAAGTGCTACACAGAGGTATGTTTAATAGCTTGTGTCTTTTTTTCTTATTTAATTTTTTTCCTAATTTAACACACTAATTGTGTTTGTGCTTATTTCAGAGTGAAGAGGTCATTGATCACACCTTGAGTTTGTTTTTGGAGCTTGCATCTGGGTTAGTTTTAGTTAGATTGAAGAGTATTAGCTACCTCTTTTGTAGTTAGGACAAGCCACTAGAATTAACTGATTTCTCGTTACAGCTACATGACTGGAAAGCTACTTCTGAAGTTGGACACAGTGAAATTTATTGTTGCCAACCATACGGTAGAATATCCATTTTTTCATTTGCTCATCATCATTTATTTCATAGTAGCTAAAACTGGCTGCCGATTCACTGTCATAAATTGTAAATGGAAAATTAGCTTTACATGACACAATCCATCATAATTCAGAAGTAACTTGACTAAGAGTGGTGTAATATGGAGTTGAATAGTATATCTCAGCTGTTGCTTTTTCATGCTCTATATGTAAATGTTGATCAACATTGTTCTTGGGTTATTATTTTGGTAAAAAGTTAATTTAACTGGATTGTTACTATCAGACTTCATTTCAAATATCTCCCAGTTGTTAAGTTTTCAGTTAGGTATTCTATATCACAGTGGTCTAAGTATGTTGCATAGAATTAGCTGTGTTTTAAAACTCGGACCAAACTAATAGGTTGGACTGTTTTAATAGCTGTGTTTTAACTGGATTGTTACTACACTTTTTTTTTTTTGTTTATTTTTACCGTTCAAGTTATTGTTTTATTTAAATTTAACTGATTTTTTAAATTTAACCTTTTTTTTTAAATTTAACTATTTTACTAAATTAAATAAATAAAAATCATCTACTAAATAAATAAAAATGATCTAAAATTAAATAAAAAATATCTATAATTAAATTGTAAAAATTATTTATATTTATTTTTATGATTAATTCTATTATTTTTTGTCATCACAAAAAAGTGAACACACATGCCCATGTGTTTTCCCTAGTTTATTTAATATTGATTGATTTATGTGGTTTAATTATTGAGTAACTAGTTCAATCAATAAGCCACTGAACTACCATGACTGGTCCAAGTTTTGAAACACTACGAAATGGTTTTCATGTTCCAATACTGTGTAAATTGTTTGAAGAAAAAAGATTCAAGGATTAAAAAATTATATACAATGCTTTTTCAGATTGGACAGTAATGTTGCATTTCTTCCCTCCCTTAAATCCATTGTATTTCTCCACCTTTCTTTGTTTATAGAATTATATTCCTGTGTCCTTTTCTAAATTCTTTTTTGCTATAATTAATCTCAGAGGGAGCATTTTCCATTTTTGGAGGCAAAAAGATGCACTCGCAGCAGAACAACATTCTATTACACTATTGGCTGGTTGATATTCATGGAAGATAGTCCCGTGAAATTTAAATCTTCAATGGATCCACTCCAGCAGGTACTCTGTCACTCATTTTATTAAAATGCTTGTATTGTAATTTTTTTAATCTCATGTCTCTCTACTAGCTATTGCAGATTGGATTGTGGAGTGAGTGAAGTATTTTAACATTACTGGATATATAAATATGACTGGATTTTATCTTTTGCATGTGATGTGATGTTCATCATTATACAGTTTATAGTTTATTCATCAGTTGGTATAGATATTAACACTCAAAATTGCACATAAATTTGAATAAATACCAAACATGATAATGCGACATTGAAATATGTTTGTATCCCGTAATAGGTTGCACTCTTGTATCTTTTACCGGGGATTGATTACTATTCATAGCCAATACTTTGGCATCAAAGAAGAGTTTGATTTAATTTTGTTTAGGGGGCGCAACCACATAATTGTTACAAAGCAGATCACAGAGGATTGAACCTCTGTAAAGAGGATTCAACCTCTGTAAAGAGGATTACTTGTAATTATGTATGTTATACGTTCAACTCTGCTACCATGTATACTTATAATTATGTATCTTGTACATACGGAAGTAGTTTTATTTATAGCAAAAAGAAATACAATAATAAGGAACAAAATCAATAATTAATAATGGGAAATATTTTCCAAGATACTTCCCTTTTTGATATAATCAAATCAATATCATATTTTCCTTTTTAATGTCATCAAATAATGTCTTTTACATTAACAAAAGTGTCTTCAAATGTATGTTTAGATTAACTCAACTCCAAGAGTTAGGTCATAAGATGAGTGTTACCAATCCTCGGTTGTATACAATATCTTGACAGTATAGCTGATCAATATGACGGTTTCTTTCCAAGATATCATTTCTTAGCCAGCATTATTCCACTTGGTGTGGTGGCTATATGATAGATAACCCAATAAAAAAATTGGGATAAATTATGATACCATCTTGCAACTCGAAAAGTTAGCTTATAAGGTGAAGATTGTTGGCATCCACTCATATACATTTGTTAACATTGTTTCCGGTTAAGCAGAGTGTATTTGTTATAATTATATAAAGGGTTAAATATGTTTTTGGTCTTTCAACTTTTAGTGAAAATTGGAATATGTCCCTCTGGAAAACCTTGAACCAATTTAGTCTCTCAATTCTGTAAATGTATGGATTTAATCTTTTTAACTAAATTTTATTAAGTTTATTTGACATTTCAAACACATTAGTATTTTAGTTTGTTTACACTGTTTGACACATATTCACTTTAATGTTAGCTGAGAAATGCATTTGAAACGTCAAATAAATTTTAAAAAAATTAGTTTAAAGGACTAAGGCCAATCATTTCTAAAAATAAAGAACTAAATTGTTCAAAGTTTTCAAGAGGGACTAATTCCAATTTTCATTAAAAGTTGAAGGACCAAAAACATTTTTAATCCTTATATAAATAAGAAGTTGATAAGATATTCAGGAATATTGTTATAGTTATAGACATAACGAGATGATCTTATATAATCTGGAATGTCTAGATTAATATGGATTATTAGAAACTTTTTTATTTATACTTGTATCATATCTTTGTTGTTAAAGAAATTCTCTATTTATTTTATTGATTCATTTTTCTCTCTTCTCATGCTGTCTCAGACAGACAATATGAGCTCAGTGTTTCTGTTCTCTAGAGTTTAAAGTATTATTGTATAGTATGCCTAATAAGAGAATAATTATAAATATTCTTGTTGATTGATTACCAAAATAATATAGATTCCCATTTTCTTTTAGTCCCAACACACTCTCTCATTATCAATTAATTGGCTATATTAGTAGAGCAAGCTACAAAGTACACTAGGAGTCTGGCAGTAGTAACGTATCACAGTAATATAATATAAATAATATTCATTTATAGGAGTTGAGAACTACACATGGTGAAGAGAATTGAAAACGCTAACAAGTGGAGAAAAATATAGGAAGATAGGAAGATTGATTACAGCAAAGCTCTGAGATTTGTGAGAAGCTTTTCAGATTCATGGAAATAAATGTTTACGACCTCATATATGAAGTTTTGGGAGGTCTCATCCTGAAGCTGCTGAAGCTGTAAGAATCGCTCTTCCAACACTCCATGATCAAAGGAAAACAAATAAATAAAGCATGCATTCATGATGCATGTTTTTCCAATTACATGTAAGAATTACTATATACATGTGTCTTTAATCCTCAGATAGGCCCGTGACAAAAAGTCCAAGATAGTTATTTGTTGATGTCTTATCCACACAAAGTATAGTAGAGTCTGCCCCCTAGAAATCGGCACTAAGGGAAGAGGTTCCAGCTTAAATGGTCTCTTGTTTCTCTTACAATTAAGTGTTAAGCTTTGGCGTTATTAGTGATATAATTACTTCTACAATCAAGGTCTTTATTTGTTGATGTCTTATTCATTAAAGTATTGAAGAATCTGCCCGTAGAAACCTGGATTCGGAAAGAGGAGATCTTCCTGTTTAAAAGGTCTCATGCTCCCTTCTCTTACAATTGAGTGTGAAGTTTTGACTCTGACACTTGCCAATTACTTATCTTCCTTATCTCTAGTATTTGGGTCATCACTTGTTCATAGATATTACTATTGTGAAACTGAGCAATACTGGTGGGTTTTTTTTATTTTGATTGGGGTTTCTGTTGTATTCCGATTGGTTTTCTACTCTTTAGCTAACATGTTCATAGGACCTATTTCTTGTAACTCGTTACTCAATTCTTTGAATATTTCCACAAAAGCAAAACTTTATAGACATTATTGTGCTTGTGATAAGGACTTGGGCATCGTAGGCTGCATAAGTCATAATTCACGTTATATGGGATACTCGGTGGAGTATTTTGGTTATCCCCCCGAAGAGCTATCTTTAAAGGGTGAATATTCCTAGTGCTTACCAATTGGTATCAGAGTTGGTTGGCAGTGTCCTGAAAAGAATACCTGTGAAGGTTTCTGATTGGTGAGGATTTTAACTAACAAAGAAGTTGAGTGAAACGTCGTTGAGCAAATTATCGTAATGATAGTCGCCCAAATATTAGCTCTCAGGAGCTATGCTACGATAGGGACTTGAGAATTACGGATGCCCAAGTCCTATATTGAGTAGTACGAGATGCTTGGTGGAGGTGCATGATTTTCTCATTTAACAACTAGCTTTTAAGGGTGGTTCTGAAATGTTCAGGTGCTTCTCAGCTTATGCCTTAGCTTTTTGACTACCTTCTTTGTTATTGGTTACCGAAGGATAATAGCAATTGTTGTTTATTTTATTGTGTTGATTATAACACCTAGATGGGTTTTTCTTATAATTAGTTGCTTAGGCTTGTGGTCTTGGATGAACTCTGCATATAATGTTGCCTCCTGTTTTCGTAGGTTTTTCTCAGTTTGGAATCAACCCCTGATGCAGTATTTCGAACAGATGCTGTAAAGTTTGCACTTGTTGGTTTGATGAGGGACCTTAGAGGAATTGCAATGGCCACAAGCAGGTTGGTAGTCATACTTTTTCCGTTATTCAAGCTAATGGAAGCGATTGAACTGACCAATATTTGTATTTCTTAGCCGCCGAACCTATGGATTTCTCTTTGATTGGTTGTATCCTGCACACATGCCTCTACTCTTAAAGGGCATCTCACATTGGACAGACACCCCAGAGGTAATGAACCTTTTGGATAATTTTTTATACCTACACAGTCAGATGGGGAGTTTATACTTTATACCTTCCTATGCAAATATTCTGATGTATGTTCCTCTTCCCCCTCATGGGATTTGCTTGATTCTGCAGGTTACTACCCCATTGTTAAAGTTCATGGCTGAGTTTGTGCAAAATAAAGCTCAACGTTTGACTTTTGATTCTTCTTCTCCCAATGGCATACTTCTTTTCCGGGAAGTTAGTAAACTGATTGTTGCTTATGGATCTCGAGTTCTGTCTCTTCCAAATCCTGCCGATATTTATACATACAAGTACAAAGGAATATGGATTTGTTTAACTATACTGTCAAGAGGTGAAATCCTAGCCCTGTTTATTTCTTTTTATTTCTGGATCATGGACTTGTGTTCTGCATGCGTTTTCCGCCCTTTGTTAATTTCTGCAGCTAGTCAAGTTATTTTATGATTTTTGCAGTGTTATATAGATGGGTGTATCTATTTATATACATAAGTATTGGTTTAGAATACTTTGGACTTTTTTTTTTTAAATATTTGAGTTGTTTCATGGTTTACATGAATACGTATCTATTTATTGGGGCAGAATACTTTAGAGAGTAGATTGTATGTGGGCTGGCTAAATTTAATATCTTGCATCAATTGACAGCCCTTTCAGGAAATTATGTCAACTTTGGTGTGTTTGAACTATATGGTGACAGAGCTCTATCTGACGCTCTTGATGCTGCTCTAAAGATGACTTTGTCAATTCCTATGTCTGATATTTTGGCTTATAGGAAGGTATGAACACTATTTTCTTGCAATATAAGTCTTATGTTCAAATTAAATTTCCAATAATAAAGTGAAGGATATAAAGCTAAATGATTGCATGGATAAAATTTTCTTAAACAAATATTTTTATGAAGTTGAAAGAAGCATGATTGTGTTGAATGTTCAATCACTGATTTGTCTTTTAAAGGGTAAATATTTATTAGAGTGTGGGTTTCGAATCTAATTCAACCTCAATTTGCATGCATCGTGAGAATTGGCCACCAACTATATGATATATTCTGGTCATTTCTCTAGTCAATGTTGATACTTAAATACCACCCTTGAGGTTGCAATTAAGTTAACCCCCAAATAGGCCTCAACTAAGACAATATCGGGGTAACAACAATTAAGGTGACTTTCAACCACTTCTCATGCCCTAGATTTCCACCCTGGAACGTGGAAATATGCTGGTGGGTCCAGCAATGGATATAGAATAAGTTTTTTCAATACCATCTTAGAATGTGAGTTTAGGATTTAACTCAACTTCACAAAACTGGTATATGAGACCAAACCACCACCCTTGAGATTGCAATTAGTGAAACTCTCAATGAAACCACAACTAAGGTGGGGTAGGAGTGATAGTAATTAAGACGACTTTTTAACAAGATTAAAATAGAAATAACAAAAGGTGGGGAAACAAATATCCCATATCTTTGATGTTTACTACAATGGACTACACATTTTTTAAAGCATTGATTTTTTTATGCTTGAGGATGAGAAATATTCAAGTCTTAGAATTTGAGTCTAGGCCTAAGCTAACCTGAAATCTAGCTAGTGAAGTGAGGTTCTTCAAAATTGTCTGATTCAGGAGCCTTTTCCCCCACAGCTTAAACTTTTTGTTTGCTGATTGATATGGAATCCAAGTGCTCCATGACCAAGTGAAGTTTTACCCTTTCTTCCTCTATTTTAAGTAAAAGTTGAATTTCAGCAGAATGCACAATGGCTTATGTGTTATAGTCCCTTCGAGTCCAATTGGGCTCAATGAGGAAACACTTAAACCATCTGTAAGCCTTCATAGTTCATCTATGTTCTATTTATCTAACTCCTGAATTATTTGTTGGCTTAGATTTCTGTCAGGTTACCAAATACTATTACGGTGAATCACACTAGATTTTTCTTTTATGCAGCTAACAAAGGCTTATTTTGCATTCTTGGAGGTTTTGTTCAATAGCCACATCACTTTTGTATTAAACTTGGACACAAACACCTTTATGCATATGGTTGGCTCCCTTGAATCTGGACTTAAAGGGTTGGATACAAATATCTCATCTCAGGTTATGGCTACAAGATCTCATATCCATGTTCCTGTTTTCAGGCTAAAGGACATTTTTCCATAGCATTTTTTCGGAGATTCTTTGATGTGAACATTATGTGCCATTGTCCAACACTTGTACTTTCTGGTTACAGTGTGCATCTGCTGTTGATAATTTGGCTGCCTTCTATTTTAACAACATCACTATGGGGGAGGCTCCACATTTGCCCGCATCTGCCAACCTTGCTCGTCATATTGCAGAGTGTCCCAATCTGTTTCCAGAAGTATACATCTTTTTAATATTTTACTGTTCTTCTGATAAAAGTTCATAATTTTTGCTCTAAATTTTTTTTCTGGCATCTAAAAAAATTAAGGTGCAGTTGATACCATTGTGTCATCATTTTAGTCCTAAATTTCAGTTAGTGAAAACCTTCGAATTATCTGTTGTGTGCATAACTTGTTCAACATACTTGAGAAAGCAAACTACCATTTTATTTTGTGAAATATGCTCATATTCATTTTTCCTACCATGAAACTGGTAATGAGGGACAATTTTTGTTAAGGTTATTTGACTTGGGTATCTCTCTTTTGCATTCCAAGATCTTGAAGACCCTATTTGAGATTATATTATTCGAAGACTGTGGGAACCAATGGAGTCTGAGCAGGCCAATGTTGAGCTTGATACTCATTAATGAACAGGTAGTGAACCTTTTCGATCTGTGTTAATTTTTCATAAAAAAATTTGCAGACAGTTATGTATGTATTATTTAACAAGCTTTGGTAAATGATATATATATATGTATATATATATATATATATATATATATATATACTCCAACTTGAAGTTGAGTGTAATAGCAATGTGCATCTATTGCCCAACTAATTAGTACTCCAGGCTAGGAGTTGAGTATTCATGTAATTATTCATTTTCTAGCATAAAATGCAATTATAGACTGATTTGACACATGATTGTAGCCACACTATCAGTTTCTTATGTGACACAATCAAGTTATAGACTGAGTTACTTTTTACGTGCAGATATTCTCTGATCTGAAAGCTCAAATCTTGTCATCACAGGTATTTCCCTTTTCTGTGTAATCTGAAAGTTGGGCTATAAAATTTGTGGAGTAGATCTGGATTACAGATCAGGTTTGAGGATATATATATATATATATATATATATATATATATATATATATATATATATATATATATATAGGGCTGAGTGAATTCAGCCTCTCATTTTTCACATGTAAAAAAAGAGACTCAAAGACAGTTCACTTATGGGCCACTGATCGCAGTTATTGTGCCTATCCCACTCTCAACTTTAGCTAACATCAAAGTGGTGGCAATAACTTGCTAATAAGTGGTTCAGTTTAGTTATTGTTATAATAATAATATCTTACATGTTTTGGGGTGGTTAGAACCATGAGTTGTGTTTTTCCACTCTGCATGCGATGCATGACTAGGGTTGGTTAATTTTTGCAGCCGATGGATCAGCATCAGCGGCTATCATCATGCTTCGACAAGCTCATGGCAGATGTTACTCTTACCATAGATTCAAAGAACAGGGACAAGTTTACTCAAAATCTCACCGTTTTCAGGCATGAATTCCGTGCCAAATAATTCAATTTACACAAAGTATATATGAGAATGTTTGGTGTCTGTATATTGTCTGTTTGGAGAATCTGCGTCCATCTTTTCTGGTGGCACCTTGGACCTATCGTGGAAGAAAGAACAGCATTACGCGTTTTCTTCGTTTCAGTCTTGCATGTAAGAAATGTATTCTTTGTAATTACTGTTCATGCAGTGTGGACGATAGCTGTATACTTTTGGTGGTACCAGATAACTCTTTATACACCTCAGATTTGGATAATTCAATGTTCAAAGATGATGGAGAAGATTTTGAAGATTTAAAGATGGTGTTAGTACCAAAAAAGTCATGGCAAAATTAGTGATGGATAAAACGGAACCACCTGAAATGTAGAGTGATTTAGATATATTCTTTTTAGAACTCATGTATATTATTATGGATGATATTTGTTTAGAAACATGCTAGATATTATTTGATATCTGGTATAATTGATTTCTTTGTACCTCTATTCTAAACCTGCAAAAAAAGGGGAAAATGTGTTTAGATTATTATGATAGAATAGAATTACAGAAATATTCATTTTATTCTCAATCTTTTAAAACATTGTTTTGTAACTAATTGACCAGATTAGAGACCTTTTTTACATAACTTAATTTCATATCTGGAACTGGAAGAAGGAAAAAAAGATAAAACACCATTATTAGGTTATGTCATGAACCAGCATAATTTAGATGCAGAGGAAAGAAAATTTCTTTTGCATTAGTCTATGTTCATATGTTTTAGTGTAATTTTATAGTTTTTGGTTCCCTTTTTCTGTAATTTTCTAGTGTAATTCATGTTTGAGTAAAGGCTATTTCTTTCTGAACATCAGGGTTCTTTTCTGCACCTCCAGAGTGTTTGTAAAAGACAAAAATGCCATGTCTTGTTATTTTTGTTTATTTTCTTTGTTGTTGGTTCATGAAAGTGATTTTTTATTCTACAATTTAAAAGGTCTTTTTTATGTAAAAAATGATTTTCAGATTATGGAATTTCAATGTGACTTTTGAATTATTGATTTCCAAATTTTGTAATTTGAATTTTTTTTCATTAAAAAACAACTTTTAAATTGTGTAATTTAAGAAGTAATTCTAGTACAAAAATAATTTAAAATTTAAAAAAAAATTAATTATATAATTTGATAGTCAAATTGAATCGGGAAGTCATTTTTCCATTAAGTAAAGTAGAGATTTTCATATGTACATATGTATGCTGTGCAAAAAGAAATCTCTTTAAAGAAATATACTAAGAATGTGGTTTCATTAAGGAGTAGCTATAAAAATGGTTTATACTCTAAAAATACATCTCCATTAAAGTAATATATATATATATATATATATATATATATATATATATATATATATATTAAATTTTATGAAATGGGTATATTTAGTGTTGCTTTCTTTCACTCATTTTCTTCGTTTTCAATCCATAAAATTTGAAAGCTTCATTACCTTTCATAAATCATCTATTCAAGTGAAAATCCATGAGTTCCATACGCATTAATTAATAATAAAATATGTATTGTAAATAGATTGTTTTATAGCAGAACATAATTTATTTGAAGTGATTAAAATTATTTAATAATGTACAGTGGATGTTTACTTTGTAATAATGCAATGTTGAAAAAACTCAAACCATTTTAATTTTTCATAGTTTCTTTACAAGAGCTTGATGATGAGAATATATTAATATTATAAAGAAGGGATTAACAAAAATACTAATATTATAAAGAGAAACAAAATATGTATAAATATTTATACAGACAGATACAAGAAGGGGAAATTTGTGATATAAAATAATAAACATAGTATAAGAATATAAAGAAAATATGGTAGTCATAATAGTAGCGACCAAATATGTTATAAGGAAGATATTATATATTCAATACTTCTCGTGGTGCTAAATTCTCTATTTTATAAAGATATTTTAAAACCAAAAACTGTATAAATCTAGAGACACGAGGAAAGAAAAAATATATTATTAATATAACTGATGATATGAATAAAAAAAAAGAAGGTGTAAATGGAGTTTGTATTATTTAAGTGTGTAAATATCATGGCTGTGCGCAACATAGACATTTCTACATTTATTTGTCTTGTCATGCAATTTATTTTGCAAATGCAATTATAGTTGTGAAACACATGAGCTGTAGAAAAAAAAATAGTTGAATAAGAAGGGTTTATTTTAAATTACTTGTATGTATCTATGTACATGTATGTAGTGTATATATAAATATATATATATATATATGTGAGTAAGTTACATTGAGAGTGGGAGTGTGAAAGTGCATAGACATGGGTGATGAGAGTGTTGCTGCTTGGCCTCAAGAGGACCCTCTGTGGCTCAGTTTCCTTGAGCAGATATCACAGTGTGTGGAGACACCGCCTCAAATTCAGAATCAAAACCAAGTGGTGATATATACTTGATTAATTAATTACTGAAGTTTTAATTTCAATGTAATAGCATTTTTTTTTTCCTTTCTGCAATTTGTATGCTGCATTGGTCTAGGTCGCAACAGAAATGGGATGCGAATGTGAATACGGTAGTGAAGCACACCGAGCAGCCTCGTTGAGTAGGTTTCGTCAAAAGAGGAAACGACGATGTTTTGCTAATAAAATAAGATACAAGACGCGTCAAGAAGCTACCCTCAGGTTTGATCAGATGAGATCCATCAGAATTCTGAATTTTCAATCGTCATTTGTCTTCTCTGTTCATCTTATTCATATGCCTTACCATTAACCATTACTGATTACTGATTACTGATTACTAATTACTAATTTCTAATTACTATGCGTAGGGTACATCGTAGTAAGAGCCAGCTTATTTTGTCTAAAATCCAAGGGTCAGAACAAGATGTCATTTATCCAGAGATATTGTGAGTTTTCTGCCTTCTCACTGTGTTTAATTTCTGCTGCTTTTGGTTTAGTTTGAATTCTTATTAACAGAACTCAAAAGTTCCATTGCCATTTATTTATCAATTGACTTTTAAGAAGAACAGTGTTTAGGTAAACTCACTAAATACCTCCCAAAAGTTTCCAATTTATCTAAAATTTATTGTTTTTGTTTTTATTTTAACTATTGTAAATGGTCTGATTTGTTGTTTGTATAGATGCTGCAATTGTGGCATTAGCTCAAAATGCACCCCTATGATGCGAAGAGGGCCATCTGGACCAGGCTCACTTTGCAATGCTTGTGGGCTTTCTTGGGCAAACAGGGTATGCTTGGCAAATTCTTTTTATATCTCTTTATTTTTATTTTTTCAGATTATATAATTTAAAATTCATATTTTTTTAATAAAAGATTTTGAAATATTACAATATAAAAGTTTTAAAAAAATTAATAGTTGGAGAGTTAAGAAAAAAATAACTTTCAAATTCACAAATTTTAAAAAGTACTTTAGACTTCTAAATTATATAATCTAAAAGATTAAAAAAAAAAATTCATTAGAGTGCAGGAGAAATGGCCACAATGTTTTCTTCAATTTATTTATTTATTATTTTATTTTATGTGTGGTTCACAAATAACTTCTGTTGTTCTTACTTTGTCAGGGTGTCTTCAACTATAAGAAAGCAATTTAATGTATTTAAATTATTAAGGGAGAACACATAAGAGATCTCTGAATTATGAGTATATGTTGGACAGAATAGTGTGTGGGATAGAAATTTTTCTTCTGTTCAGTTAATTGTATAGACATCTATATATTCTCTTAAAAGATAATTTGTATATAATAAAAAATTATTAATAAATTTATTTTGTGAGCTTTAGTTGTAGATATGCAACTCTTGTAATTAAGAATTTATACATGGACATTAAAAGATTGTGAAAATACTCACTGTGACAGTTTTCTTAACCATTCTATTACTTTTTGCAAAAAATATAAATAAAAATTAAATACCACAAGTTTATATTTCTGGTTTCTCCTTTAATGTAATCTTGTTAAAAAGAATAAAATCATTTAAATGTTCTATCTATTCATATCTCAACAAGCTCTGTTTTTTTTTTTTTCAAAATACTCTAAAAGGTAATCCGAAGAATTTATTATTTTTTTAAAACAAATATTGGTTTCACCTTTGTTGTTTTTTCACATAGGAGCTTCTACTTGTACTTTTTGTTTGGGAAAGGGTAACTTTAACATTTCAACAATCTTATAATATTTTATAAATTTAAGAAACTATAATTTATATTTATATATATAAAGAGAGAGAGGAGAATGTGATATCTTGTGGCCAGAGGGTAAGGTTTTGCTGTTAATCTGAGAAAAGTCTTATCTCCGAAGTGGCATATCTGATCTCATCAACTTCGCATTCTTCTCTAATGGCTGTTTCGGCTATCACTGGAGCGAGGCTAACCCTAGGGATGCCTCTTTCCTCTCCCGCACTCACACGCAGAACAACTTCTCCTTCGCTCGTTATGGCCGTCTCCACTGACCACAAGGTCGACAACAAACTCACTCTTACCAAGTCCGAGGAGGCTTTCGCTGCTGCCAAGGTGCGATACCTCGTCATCTGCAATTGGAATCATACTCAATGATTTTTTTTTTATTTATTTCGATTTTGATTTTGATGTTAGGAGCTGTTGCCTGGAGGTGTGAACTCCCCAGTTCGTGCCTTCAAATCGGTGGGTGGTCAACCAATTGTGATTGATTCTGTGAAAGGGTGTCGTATGTGGGACATCGATGGAAATGAGTACATTGACTACGTCGGTTCTTGGGGTCCTGCTATTATTGGACACGCTGATGATCAGGTAAGAATCAACCTTCTCGTTTTTTTCATTCGTTTATAAATTTAATAGAAAAAAAAAATGGGGTTGTAATATATTGTGTTTTCAAGTTCGAATACTGAAGATTGCAATAACAGTGTTTTCTGTGTTAAATACACTCAGAACATAAGAAAAAAAAGAGGGTAGGGTTATATTAAAGGATTTAATTAGAATGCACTGTCAGTTCAAACGTGTTTTCCATTAGATCATTTTTTTTCTTATTGAGAGAGTAAAAGTGGTTACATTGGCTGAATGAAAATTAAACTTCGTGTATGTTGGAACTTGGAATGACATTGACAGGTGCTTGCAGCTCTGGGTGAAACCATGAAGAAAGGAACCAGCTTTGGTGCACCCTGTTTGTTGGAAAACACTTTGGCTGAGCTGGTTATCGATGCCGTCCCCAGCATTGAAATGGTTCGGTTTGTCAATTCAGGCACGGAAGCTTGCATGGGTGCGCTCCGTCTTGCACGTGCTTATACAGGACAAGAGAAGATCATAAAGTTTGAGGGGTGTTATCATGGCCATGCAGATCCTTTTCTTGTTAAGGCTGGCAGTGGAGTTGCCACTTTAGGACTCCCTGATTCCCCTGGTGTCCCCAAAGCTGCCACGTATGAAACCCTTACAGCCCCCTACAATGACATCTTGGCCGTTGAGAAGCTCTTTGAGAATAACAAAGGAGAAATTGCCGCTGTTTTCCTGGAACCTGTTGTTGGAAACGCTGGTTTCATTGTTCCTACACCTGAATTTCTTAACTTCTTGCGCAAAATCACCAAAGAGAACAATACCCTTCTTGTGTTTGATGAAGTTATGACCGGATTTCGATTGTCATATGGAGGTGCTCAAGAGTATTTTGGTATAACTCCTGATTTAACAACCCTTGGAAAGATCATTGGTGGAGGTCTGCCGGTGGGTGCTTATGGTGGGAGGAGGGATATTATGGAGATGGTGGCACCAGCTGGGCCAATGTACCAAGCTGGGACCTTGAGTGGGAACCCTTTGGCCATGACTGCAGGCATACATACCCTGCAGCGTATTAAGGAGCCAGGAACTTACGAGTACTTGGACAAAGTCACAGGTGAGCTTGTTCAGGGCATTATTGAAGCTGGGAAGAGGGCAGGCCATGCAATATGTGGTGGGCATATAAGTGGGATGTTTGGGTTTTTCTTCACAGAAGGTCCTGTGTATAATTTTGCAGATGCCAAGAAGAGTGACACTGCCAAGTTTGCTAGGTTCTTTTGGGGAATGCTGGCAGAAGGTGTCTATTTGGCACCTTCCCAGTTTGAGGCTGGCTTCACCAGCTTGGCACATACTTCTGATGACATTAAAAAGACAATAGCCGCTGCTGAGAAAGTTTTCAGAGAGATTTGAATGTTAAATTTTGTTTCGTTGCAAAATTTAGAGAATGAATTTTGTAGGTCACTTTAGATTATTGTTATGGCAATTGCTTTCGTTTGTATCTGTATTATTTTCCAGTCCTGTATCTACCCAGTGTATTTATCTTGAGCTGTAAGGCACTTGAATTTGAAGCTTGTAAGCATTCAGATTCATTGTTTAACTCCTAATTCTAGTGCCACGTTTTATGTTGTTAATGTAGGCCTGTATTTTGGTTATGTACTGGGTGGGAATAGGCAAATAATTATGTTACTACCACATAAATTGAAAATAATAGATGAACCTTGTTTTCTAAATGGATGGATGAACATGAACTTGAGCAAGATGTCCTTATTATTGAAGAAGCAAAGAGATAGGACGATCAACATTTTTCTATTGCCTACAGGGGTGAACTGTTATTGAATATTTTTCCATATTCATGGTATGCATATTCATTTCTCCTGCGACAATTATTAGCATGAGGCCAGACACAATGGTTTGATTAGCAAGGGTTCTTTCTTTATTCGCCGTTTGAGAGCGAGTATAGTTGAAATGTTCTTGTAAGTCTTGAGTGCCTCTCTAAAATTCTCCCAACATCAATTTCCAAGTTCGATAAATACTCATTTAGGTCCCTGAAAACGTCCATGTACTACAATACTCGTTAGGTTGAATGTTTATTGCAAACTTCGGGCAAATTTGCTTATTTTCCTACTAAATGGCAGCGATTTGAAAATAATTAGCTGTTGTATTAATCGGAGAATTGTTCAGAAAGGCCACAATCAGAGCACTTTATGTCTACCGGAACAATTTTTTAAGGTGAATTGTATTCCGTTGTTTTTTTTTTTTACAAATATTTAATGCAGATAGTTTCACTTTGTGTACTTTCAAGTTCTACGCTCAGCATTTTCTTTTTCTACTAGCGCACTACTACCCTTGCTTATGCACATTAGAAATCAAACAAGATGAAAGATAAAAGAATTCTCTGATATATTTTGAGCCTCTGATATTTATATCACAACCTCTAATGTATCGCAACCTTCACATGAAATGTACAATGCAGTTAAATTAAATTTTGTCTTCATACAAAATTTGGGTTTCAATCTGCAGCCTCTGTCAAGATGCTCCGTGTGGACTTCAGCCAGCCGATCTCGCAAAAAGTCCAAAGTAAGCTGGATCTCAAAAGAAAAAAGATGATGTTAAGTGTCTGAATAAAGCCAAAGTGTAAGAGCAGATGTAGTTTAGCTTATAGCCTATATCTTCATGCAGATACGACTACCATATTCAATAAAGAAAAATTGAGACAATTACAAAATATTATACTTCTTTCGAAATCCCAAAGACCAAGTATCCTCAAATATCCCAATATTTTATCACGGCTGTGTAGCTCAACACTCACAGTAAACAAACGATTCTCCTCTGCAAAAGATGAGATGTTAGACTGTGACATGCTTTTTGCTTGGATGTTACATCAAACAAATGAAGGAACTTGCTATCTATATGCTTTCAGTACCTACATTTACCATTAGCCAATGTTTAGAGGTTATTAATTTCCTCTTTATATCTTGTTAACAATTAAAAATAAATAAAAAATCATTGAGCTTTCTAAATGACTAGTATACTTAACAAAGGAGCTATGGGATCTCAGTAAAATTAAAGAATCGTTGATGTTCTATTCCATGGCCAGAAAAATAATAGAAAACATAGCACTGAAGTAGCAAATATAAGTACCTCACTGGCTTTGTTTAGTTGAAGTTCACAACGAGTACAATATATAAGATTGTGACTATCTTTTAGCTCTCCTTGCTTACAAATGGGACACCAAATCTCTTTTCCATATGCCTATTACCAATTTTCATAATCAAATCAGAGACTTAATTCCAATTAAAGGAAAACAAATTTAAGGTTGCTTCGAAAATAGCAAGAAAACACTACAAATAAGTACATCTTTTTTCTGAACCCAGCGGCAACGTGAAAATGTCACTGATTATGATGTGATCTGAGAAGCCAGAGCACAGAAATGACCATAGGATAAGGATACTCAAATTTTGGTTTATGTTACAGATACAGATGCAGATATTGGCAGCAAAAATAACATGTTTGTGTAGCAATGACTGAAGAAAGGGATAGATGCAGAATCAAAATCTAAGAGTTCTGTTATCGAGAGATGCCAATATCCAATTAGAAGATAACTTGGGAAACTGTCATGTTTTAAATCCTGTACCTCGTCTTCGTTTAGCTGCATATGCTCATAAACCGCACGAGCCAGGTACTCATCAACTTTATGTTCCCAAATTTCAACATCGCTTTCCAACTCTGCAGAGAGAGAGGTAACATGACCTTATTATATTAAAAACAGGTGTAAGTAACGCAATTTGAATAGCAAAGTAGACCTACAAGCACATGCTCCTTTCCTTTTCCACCATTTTCTTCTTTTTCCATCTACTCATCAGGCACAATCATTCACACACACATAAATGGATATGAATTGCATATAATTGAGAGCGAGTTGCTTACCTTGTGGTTGGGATTTGAGGTCTTCATAAAAGATCCTTTGCATTTCTAAGAGTATTTCTTCATATTGATCCGGGCAAGTGGTGAGAGGAGGACCTTCATACTCCCATAACACCTCATCCCTGCGTTTCATTTTGTGGAATTCATCGGATACAATATCCTCCAATGCACACTTCAGAGTATCATCCCGTTGCTGTTCATTGCATCTGAATTTCCAGAGTAAGCGTGTTCGGTCTTCTCGCACCCTTTTGTAGCAGTTCTCTCTGAACTGCCAATCGCACCCAACATCTCTCGCTTAGCCGTGTTTGGAATGAAACTTGAAAAGGGGAATCAGGAAAAGCTGACCTTTTGTTTCCATAAATGATAATTGTTGAACGGAGAATCGGATTTCAGAGATGGTCGCGTGGCGCTTGCGTTCTGCTTCTGCTTCTCGCTTCCATCTTCTCCTTCCTCCATCTCTCTCTTCCCCCGCTAGGTTTCGTTCCTCTTCTCTGTTCACTCTTTTTAAGTGTATCAGTCAAATTTTAAACTTTCAATCTTTTACTCTTAATTTAAACCAAAAAAATATATAAATAAATATGAACTTTATTTATTTTTATTTTTTAGTAAATAATTGTCACTACTCTCTAGTGATAATTTAACATTGATGTAACTAATAAAGTATCCCTTCATCAATTAAATTTGAAAGAAAAATATTAAGATAATGTGAAACACATTAACACTTTATTCCACTTCAAATTTAGTAATATGGCTTAATTATTTTTATTTCAGTCGAAGTCTTTATTTTTCAAAAGATTGGTTATTTATGTTACTATTTATTGCAAAATTTTTGGTTGTCTACACATGTGAGGTTTTATGGTATTTTATTATACATTCAATTTAGTTTATATATACTACGTACATATAGTTGTTACTGTGTATGTATATATATATTTTTTAAATATATATGATATTATATTAGTAGGAGATGATAATATAATATTATTAAGTTAATATATAAAATGAAATTATATTTGTTAAAAATAGAGTGAAATATATAAAAAAAATGAGAGATTAACTTTTGATAAATAGAAAACAAAAGAAAAACAGAGATAAACAATTACATTAAAAAGTTTATAAAAATAACGGTCAATTTTCAAAAATATAATAAATAATTATATTTTAATCTTTGTAAACTAATAATAATAACAATTAAGGAATACATCACTCGATCAAAATTACATAAAGAATAAATATTAAACTAATAATAATAAAATTTTAACATATATCTTTAATTTTTTGAACTTCGTGTCGAATGACAATAAAAAAAATCATAACAACTGCTTTAAATTGTTACATCACAGTAAATAAAATTTATTTATATTATTATAGTGATAAAATTATACGTATGATACACTATTACAATTTTCATATTTCATAAGATTTTTGTTGTAAATTTGTCATAAAATTTTGCAAGAAAAAACATTCATTTGCTGTTTTTCCGAATATTTTTAATTCACAAATAATTTATTTATGAATAATTATTTTCTACAAAACTATAAAATTCACAAATATTACTTACAATTTTTTTGTGAAAAAAAATGTTTTTGTGCAAAATAATTTACAAAAATAATCGGTAGCAATTATTTAAAAATTATTATTGAGAACAAAATTTATAAATATGTAAAATTATATATAATAAATAAAGTAAAAATATTCAAATATAAAAATATTTAATTGATATATATTATTTGAATATAATTGATATTAACGAAAAATATATTAAATATGAAATAAATTTCATGATAATTTATATAATTAAAATAAATAAATAAAAAGTGTGAAATTAGGATAAAAGTCAACTTAAAACGGCTCAGCAACTTTCTTATTCAATTACTAGCTTAAACACAAGTGCTATCACGTTTGTATATGCATTTCTTAAATATGCGTGATGTAAGGCTCAATTATTTTGTGCTCTTATTTTTAAGGGTTGTCCCTAATCAGTTGGGCCTAAAGGCTTGCTCATAGGGTGTCAAGATCCCTCATTCTGCACCCACTTGCCAAAATCGCTCTCGCTCTTCCCTTTTCTCTCCACAGAAGCTCTACTAGGGTTTGAGTCTTACCCTTCTTTGTGTTAACTCAACCCATTCTTCATTCCATATCGTGAATTTGCTTCGTGGTCGGTAGTACTCACTTGCTTGGGTGTCGAGATATTCTGCTAGCTTTTTTCCAAGTAAGAGAAGCTAGGGTTTATGTATTTAAAGTTATTTTGCTGATTTTTTGGTCTGTTTGTATGGATGTAATGCTTGAATGATGTTGTTGGTCGAATAAAAATGTATGGTGTGTGAGTATGTTTGATTGATGTGGCGCTACTCTTTTTCTGCATTGCACACTTTTCATAAAATGAAGATTCTTACTGCGTTAACCGTTGGATCGAGCTGAAATTTTAACAGTTGATCCTTAACACAAAATTCTTGACTTTGACCGGTCGGATCTTTAATCGGAGCTCTGTAGTGAGAGCAGTTTTTACCGCAAAGTCACTGTAGTTTGGTTGTTGACAACACTGCACACTTTTCGTAAAATGAAAGTTACTACTTCATTAACCGTTGGATCTAGCTGATATTTTAACAGCTTATCCTTAACACATAGTTTTTTATTTTGACTGGTCCGATCTTGAATAAGAGCTCTGTAGTGAGAGCCGTTTTTATCACAAGATCACTGGTTGTTGACAATATTGACCTTTGTTGCTTGTTTGATGTACAACCTTCTTTATAGTTATTCAATTAAGTTGGTTCTTGTTTCATTTGGTTCTTGATTCAATCATATTTAATTTGAATATAAATATCAAAATTTTCTGAGCTTTACACAAGCTGCGGTTTTATTTCTAAAATCCCAAAATCGTTTGCATAATGTGATGTTAAGTTGGATTGCTATGTTAAAGCATGGGATGAGTGAATATGCATGAGTAAAGATGGTTTATGGGTGGTGAATGATGATTTTGGCATGATCTTGGTATAGAATATACATGAATGGTTGGTTATATATGTGGTCATGAATTTGGTATGAATGAGAAAATCTATAGTTTGCGATGAATGAGTTTAACATGATTTGGATATGCTACGTGTATGGTTGGTTCCATGGTTTGAGAATGATGAGTTGGTAGTGAGGGTTGGTTATAAAGGTTGACATAATATATATACATGCATGATAAATATTACTTGGTTGTTTGAATATGTTTGGTTTGTGGTCAGTGCGTAATTTTTTGAAATTTCTAGGTGAGATTTCAGAGTCGTGCTTCACTAATCGGGACGTAATTCCATGACCCTTGTTAGTGGGTGTCCATGGTGGTGTCCCATCTATATAGTCTGGTAAGGTTGCATCCTGACACTCTAAGGAGTCAGCTAGTCTCACTTAAGAGCGGACTGACTCTTGTGGTGAGAGTAGCAGAAGGCCTGAAACTCATTAAGGGCTAACCTTGTATGTGGGGGATTGAAATATTGTAACACTTGTAACACTTATCTCGGGGGTGAGCAGCTCGGGGATGAGCAGAGATATCAACCACAAGTGCAAGCATCCGCTGAATCCAACTAGATTATATGTATCCGGATGAGTCAAGTCAGAGTCTAGTGTATTGCTTGAGAAGTCATAACATAATTGGATGATATATGTATTGCTTGGATTGTGTAATAGCATGTGACCGCTTGAGCTATGGTTTACACTCTAGCTTACCCTATTTGTTTGTTTGATTGTCTTGTATGTGGTTCTTCTTTTTTGTGATGATCATTAAGTTGTTGATGTGAGCAGATGCGAGAGGCACTTGAGGTCAACCAGAAAGAGATGATTCCGCTGCATAGTGTGCTTGGGTTGGACATCATGTTTTGTTTGGGCTTTTCGTTAGGGCTATGACCCATGTATTGCTTTACTCTTTAATACTCTATCATCTACCGTTAGTCTCTGGTTCTTGTATTCTATGTTTTGGCATCGTGGTGTGCCTTGAATATTGTAAGGAGTAAGGTTTAAACTCCTGGACTGCATTTCTATATTATTCAGTGTGATGCTTCCTTTGATTATCTTTATTAATTAAATGGGATGTTACACGTGATATTATATTAGTAGGTGATAATATTGTAATGTTATTAAGTTAATATATAAATTAAAATTATATTTATTAAAAATAAAGTGAAATCTAAAATTAAAATAAAATATAATCTTAAATTAAACTAGCGTAAACACATGCTCTATCGCGCTTGTGTGTATGTATTTCTTAAAGAATAACCATTGATAAATAAAGAAGAAGAGAAGAAACAAAGATAGCCGATTTTATAAGAAAGTTGTAAAAGTAACGATCAATTTTAAAAAATTTAATAAATTATTATATTTAAAGGGTAAAATTGATATTTTGAAATATGGACACAAGAAGGAGATTCCTCTTTATATATTATTATAGATTGATAAATAAAGAAGAAGAGAAAAAACAGAGATAACTGATTTTATAATAAAGATCAATTTTTAAAAATTTAATAAATTATTATATTTAAAAAGTAAAATTGATATTTTGAAATGTGATCACAGAAAAATCTCTTTTATATATTATTATAGATATTTTCTATAAATTAGGTGACAAGATTAAAAAAGGTAGGAAAAATTTCAGTGTGGCAAGATCTAATTTTAAAATACAGGGGCAGAGTAGATAGACCGCTTAGATGGAGTGAGTTGATTCGTGTGGATCGACCCGAATACCCGATCCAGCCACATCTTAATTATGAATTAGTAATGATATATAAGGTTATGGTAAAAGGAAAAGGAAAAGAGGATGTGCTTTCTCTCTCTTTGAATTCTAATTCAACTCTTCTCTTTCTCTCTCTCTGTCTTCTGTAGAAGACGAGGAAGTAGTAGAAGCAGTTAGAGAAAGATGCTGGAGAATCTTCAGGCTGTTCCGGCGACGGAATCCGCCCCAGTCGTCAAGCGCTATGCTCCTCCCAACCAGAGGTATTTTCTATTATTATATTATTACTTCAATTACTTTAATTACGTTACGCACTTCCCTTTTCAATTCCTAATATTTCCCATTCCTTCTTTTGCAGGAACCGTTCTGCCAACAGGCGCAAATCATCTGGTCAGTTCACTCCTATCTTTCTTCCAATCAATTGATCCTTTTATTTCCATTTAGATGTCTCAATCGCATGCCTTGTCTTATTTGTCACTGTCATTCCAAATGGGTATTTAGTAATGTCTAATAAGTGCAGTCCCTTTTCGCCTAATGAGTAGTAATGTGTGTGCTTATTTTACTTCTGAAGTCGATCCCTTCCTAATTAGTTGCACAAGTCACGTTTAGTTGCAAATTTCATTTGCGATAGTTCAATCACTGCCCTTATAGTGTTTATCTTTTCGCTATAGAATGGGAGGTAAAAAAGTTAAATCCAGTGTTTCTAGTTTGGGATTTTTCCTGATTTCAAATACCATACTGTGGTTTCAACTTTATTTTTTAACACATGAAAGTGTAACATGCACTTCTTTCACAAATACATGCACCACTCACCCCTCACACATCGCCATTCTGTGAAAAGAATATATAAAAAATGGAATAGGTTGTTGGTTATATGGTAACGGAATTCTCAGGAGAGAATTTGGCAAAGTTTTTGAACAACAAGGTTTGAAATTGGGACAAACTGCAGGGTGAGGAACTGAATATAAGTAAGGCAACGCAATATAATGAACTTAGCGCTCGCCCTACATATGCATGAAGTTATGGGTTTATACAAAGAAAAAGAGCAGGTTTAAGACTTGTTCACTCCTTTTAAACTCTTTCTTAATATATCTTAATTTTGTAGTCTTTATGAAATAAATTCGAACACTAAGATCTTCTTCTGTACACAAAATATTGTCATGAAAAATCATGAAAACTCCAAAGGTTAGAAAGGAATTTTTTTAAAAGGACAAATATAAATTGAATCACCCCTCCCCTCAGATCCAGCCTGTTGACAACAGACTAATGAAACCAGTATTGTCTTCAGCCTTCAGGTGTATTATGGGAGAAAGAAATATCACATGAGAATAACTGTGAGTTACCCTTAGCCATCTGGTTTGCAAAACATATATGGTTAAGCTGTTGAAGTTGAGAGGACCTCTGTATACTTACTCTAGGTGCTACCAAACTTCTTTACTTTTTTATATTAGTGCTATGTTCTCAATTATGGTACTTACTGTTTACAGTGACAAGAACAAAAATTAAGGAAAGAAAAATAGATTACTTGTTTCAGTGACTTTCCTTAATAACACACCACTAATCTCATTTGCATAATTCACACTGAGTAATGGCAAAAGCTTTTGGCACATTTTCTGTCAGTCCCCATTTTAGTTTGTTTGTTTCTAATTTCTAGCTGTTTGGTTTTAATTAACCTATGCAGATCGTCTTGATCGGACAAACAGTGTTGGGACTGAGTTAGAAAAGAATCAAGTCGCTTCTTCAAGAAGTGTTCACATTCCAGATCATGGAGATGCTGGTAGCAGTAATCTTCTTAACGAAAATCACTATTCAAGATTCATAGCTTTAGAAGGGTGTGGTTGCAGTGCAGCTTCCCAGCTTCTTAATGATCGTAAGTGTATCCCAAACTTTTCTTGAAGAACTTGCATATATTGAGAAATTTAAGTATTCTTTCACTCATGTTTTCTAGATTTCCTTATAATCTCACTAGAAACATTACTGTTTGTTCTTCTATGGCAAATAACGATCACTTTCAAAAATTAGTAACTGCAGATTTTTTGGGCAAGTGGATCATTATGGTTTCAACGATCATTATGGCAAATTAGTAACTCCTTTTAGTTTTATCTAATATGGTTTATCCTCACCTTTTCCTGTTGGAGTCCATAACTGCTAGTTTGTGTTCCATTGATTTGTTTCAGACTCATCCTCAATAAAAGGAGGTTGAGCAATTATAGTCAGGAGCAGTTAGCGAATAAAGTGGAAGGTTGGTAGTAGCAGTTAGGCCAACAGAAGTGGGAAAGAATGTAAAAAGAGATGATAGAGGGAGTCAGGAGGATATTGTGTATGTAAGAAAACTGAGAGTTGGCAGAGCCTTTAGGTCTGTCAAAAACTAGGAAGTGTTATTAGAAGAGAATTCAAGACCTTGTATACAATAGTACTCAGACCAATTATCACCCTTCTACTCTTTAAGGCATTCATTCTGTCATAAAATTTCATACCTTGTTGAGAACCATTTTTGTCGTGTTATCATTATTACTATTGTACTACTGTGTTTCTTAATTTCCTTTTACTGAGCAGATCATGTCATGATAAAACAAAATCCAAAAATAAAAAACTCATGGCATGATAGATAACTAGTAAAAGATTTTACACACACAATCACCATCCATCCAGGAGCAATAGGAACGTAGTGATGAAGTCATAGAATAAAAGTTGATTGCCAAACTGGAATATTATCACTAATTATTTTGAGAAAAAGTTGTTAGTTTAGAGTACCTCAGTCAAGGATAAGGATACGTTTGCTCCCCTACTTTGATCATAGGTTGCAAGTAAGATTCTTCCGCATCTAGATCCATAAATCATGAACAACTTTAGCTTATTTTGTTTCCTTATATTGATAAGATGTACAAATAAAGATTTTTGATTTTTTATCCTTAGCATTATTATTTTTGTTTGCATAATTGGTAGTTGTGATCTTAATTGGTAGGTATCTCTTTATTGTTTGTTTTATCTATTAGGGTAATTGTTAGAGATCTTTTTGTTGGCTTTTAAAGGGAAAATCTAATTGGAATATTATCTTAATTAATTATTTTCAGAAAAACTTGTGTTAGGCTAGGAGAACCTTTGTCAAGGAGGACTTTGCTTCTTAATTTCAATATAGGTTTCAAGAAAGATTTTTTTGTGCCTGAGGCTATGAGTCAATCTTATTACAAGAAGGTTCATAACAACTTTTAAGGAAGGGTTTCCCTAGTGATTTGGTGCATATCTGAAATTTAAACGAGTTCCACATCAATCCAAATTGTCTAACCTTGGGGTACATATTGAAGGGAGTGATTATTCTTGTCTTTCATCCAATACCTTGAATGGATCTTTAAATCCCAACTCAGTCGACTTACCTATTGAATAGCCTTGAGAAAATCTTATTTGCAACACCCGAGTTTCATCTCCTCTCTAGATTCTAAGAATCATAACAAAATGAGAAGCACTGATGGGATGAAAATTGGGTTTGAGTCATCAATGAAGAGATGTGTGTGCATTGAACAAAAGTAGAACATGAAATACTGTTGAAAAACTTGATATAGAAGTCCAGTTGGGTGCAAAATAGATGTACACTATGAAGTATACTACAGAATGTAGTGTTGAGTACTGAGGCATTTGCACTAATGGCGAAAGTGAACACAATCATAATGTGATAGAGACTTGGGTATTATCGGGTGCCGAAGTCCCCCATTAAGTAGTATGGTATATTTGGTGGTGGGGTATTTAAATGTTTGGTTCCCTGCCCCGAGTGCTTCCGTTTGTATCAGTTGGTATCAAAGCTAGTTGCTGGTATCTTGAAAAATGCTGCTGCCTATAGAGGGACTGACCATAAAGAGTCATTGAAGTTTCATAGAGTATCAGCTGCCAACTCAGTTTTTCGGTGCTATGATAGTGGCTTAGGTATTATAGAGTGCATAAGTGTCTCATCAAGTAGTATGTGGTGTTAGGTGAAATATTTAAGTATTTGATTCTCCTCCTTTTAACAACTGACTTTTAAGAGTTGGTTTGGCAAGTGCTTGAGTTCTTATACATAATCAACCTCACTTGGTAGGATAAGATTCTGTTGTTGTTGCAGACTTGTTGGAAGAATTGTATAGTGGTGACATTGATATAAGGAAAATATGGATTAATCTATATATTACGTAACTACCTTTGTACAGAATCTTCATTGGTCAACGTTCAGTCTCTGTTTCTGTGCCGAATTATAATCAATTATCATGTCCAAAGCAATGTCAATATTCTCTTACTTTTTATGAATGTATCTTTCCCATTTAAATTCTGCCTACATGGTTATATGCCTTTGTTTCATTAGAGGTTTTATTGTCCTCAGCATTTTAATTATTCAGCTTTGCACAACACATTAAGTTTATTGGATTGCGAAGAAAAAGTGATGGGTGGGTGAGGCTGTAGTTTGTTCATTTACTTACAAGCCCATTACGTTTTGTCCATATCCGTGGTTAACATTGCCTATTATCTTTGTTGGCCATAAATTTATGTTTTCAGGTTGGACAGCTGCAATGCAATCCTACAATAATCCCAAAGATTCATCTGGTTAGTGCCCAACCATCATCAAAGATTATTTTCTTTTTCCCATGTTATGAACACTTGCCACTTTGTTTATAGTATTTGATGACTATGAAACTCGAGCTTGTTCTGTATGTCTAAGAAGTTCTTTTTGGCATGAAGCCTGGCTTTTAATTTTCGTGCTACTTTACCATTTCAGACAAGCCAGTTATGTATTCAAGTGGGGCATCAGTATGGAGTCATCAGCAGTTTAGACCTCCTCAGCAGGTAATCACTTTACCATTTCAGACATGTTCTCTTTCAGGTTATGCAGGCATCTATAAGTGCTTCTTCCTCTTGTGTGTTACAGCAGGATTTCCTAGGAGAACTTCGTCGCCAAATGCAGAATGCTAATCCTAATTTCACCACATGATGTCTCACTTGGATGGCTGGTCTAATAAAGTTTTTTGGAAGAACCTACTTCTTGTTTTCTCAAACTCATTACTAATACATGTAACTGAATTTCAGATTATCGACCACGCCTCTGTATGTGTAAATTGGGGATGTCGCACATTCAGGATTCCTATTTAAAGATTTATTTCTTTATTTACAGAGAGCCCTCCGTAGTATCCACATTTTTTAGTTCCAAAAAATAAAGAAACTAAAAAGCTAAGATACATCAAGTATCGATTTTGATTCATCTAAGCTCAGTAATTTTAGTCGTTGTTTCTGTTAACATCCCAACACATCCAAGATTAATTATGTGTTACATAAAACTGAAAACCACTTTTACTTCTAAAGTTGATTGGGAATCGAAAATTTATTGCCTTTTGAAATTTCTACATTGAATTTGGTTACCATGTATTGTATATTTGATTTTTTTTTTTAAATCTGTGAATAAATTATTAATATTTAATTGATAGTCTTGGTTCAGTATTAACATCTAAAATTTAATTTTCCGATGTTACAATGATTGAAGTGAATATCTAATATCTGTTACCATCTTGTAATTAACAATGACGATGAGGCAATTTACATGTTGTGATTAAATCAAATGTATATTTCTAAAACAAAAATAAACAAATTTAGAGTTAAGAAATACTCAATTTAAACTTCAGAGAAATCAAAAAAATCTTTACAAGAACTAAAATTAATGTTTTTCATTTCACATTTAGCCAAAAATACATGCTTATAAAATAAATTGTTCGATGTATACCTGATTTGCTGTACTTATTTATCTTAAAGAATAACTTAAATATATCTCAAAAACATATTGGCTTAATTTTTAAAGTTCAAATTTGTGGTTGAACTTAAGATGGCCCATCATTAATTAGGAATTAATCTCTTAATATTGTGTGTTTTTTGGTCTATAGAATTAAGGCTTAAATACATTTTTCATCTTGATTTTCGTAGTGCTTAATGTGGATGGTCCTCATTTCGACTTGTATTACGTTGCATTGGTGTGTTATGTTGTACATATGGCTAATTAACGTTAACTTTTTAATTTGGGAAAATTTTTACAATTAGGGCTGAGTTGGATTGCAGTCGCGCTCTTCATCGTTGGAGGCAATTTTTTCATCTTCGTCTTTCCTGAGCTCGGATTTGCAGCGGAAGCAGCTAATACTTGCCATTTTATCTTTGGATTGTAGTCACGCTCTTCATTTCAATTTTTCAGTTAATCATCAACGAGGCAAGTGAGTTTAGGGTTTTATGGGTTGTGTTTGCTCGTGGGTTAGGATTTTCGTAATTCTGTTTTGGGGTTTGTTTGTGTTTGGATTGTTGTGATGTTCTGCATGGTTTCTAAATTACCACACTTGTACACGTAACACCCCAATGCAACTTAATACAAACCGTGCCACCGGTATAGTGCTACGGTACTGATTTAAACGGTGTCACAGCAAAGACCAAATAAAACACATAAAACACAAATTGCAGAAAGGGAGTATTATTTTAAATAGGGTTAAATATGTTTTTGGTCTCTCAAGTTTTAATGAATTTTGGAATTAGTCCCTCTTCGAAACTTGATACCAATTTAGTCCTTCATCTTTAGAAATGTGTGGATTTAGTCCTTATTATCAATTTTTTATTAAGTTTATTTGATGTTTCAAGCGCATCTCATGATAGTATTTGAATTGTTTACACCGTTTGACACAAACTTAAATATTATCATAAAATGCATTTACAATGTCAAATAAACTTTTGTAAGAAAGACTAAATCCACACATTTCTAAAGATGAAGGACTGAATTGATATCAAGTTTCGAATAGAGACTAATTCCAAAATTCACAAAAACTTGAGGGACCAAAAACTTATTTAATCCTTTTAAATATTTGGTAAGAATGAGAATCATTTTAAACATTATATTAAGATGAGGACGATCAACAACAAACACTTCGAAAATAAGGAGGAAAAGAGTATTTAAGGTTAAATTAACTTCTGAACATATATTTTGTAAGTATTTATAACATGTGTAAATATATTTATTTATATTTATAAAATGGAGAAAAGAAGGTTATCCAGATATTTTGGTCGAAGAGAGTGAGGAAGAAGAGCAGAGAAATGGTGGTTGGGAGAGTTGTTGTTCTAAATCCTCCCTCCAATCTGTTCCACAATCCTTCTTCTGCTGCATCGCTCATACCTCCACACACTCGTCTTCTCTCTTTCTCCGCTTCCGCCGCCGCCGCCGCCGCCGCCTCCTCCTCCTCCTCCTCCGCCAATCGCACTCGTCACACACCCACTACCAAAAACGATTCTCCCTTCTCAACCTTCGGAAGAGTCAAGACTCAGAAACCGAAAACTCTGCTCCACAGAAGCAGGGACCGAAGACGTACCCTTCAAGTTGAAGAAGAAGAAGAAGATGATGACGATAACTATGGTAATTATGATGATAATGACGACTACTCAGCCCCAAGACGAGGAAGACCCTCTCAGTCTGGGTCTCGGTCAGGTGGACGAAAACGAGGAGGATGGGATATCATTCCCAGGTTTCCCTCACAAGCCGAGTCAACCACTGACACAAACTTCTTCAGTCTCAAGTCATTTAAAGAAATTGGGTGCGCTGACTACATCATTCAATCCCTCCAAAAAATCTTCTTAACGCGCCCTTCCCATGTACAGGTACCTATTCATTCATCCACTCATGCTCATATCTCCTTTTGTTGTTGCTTTAGGCTTTATGCCATTACCAACAAGTTCGTTGCAGTGAGTAATTTGATTGTGTATTGCATGTGTAGGCCATGGCTTTTGCTCCTGTTCTTAGCGGAAAGACTTGTGTCATAGCCGACCAAAGTGGTTCTGGAAAGACATTAGCTTATCTTGCACCAATCATTCAGCGTCTTAGACAAGAAGAACAAGAAGGACGTAGTCAATCCTCTTCGCAAGCTCCTAGAGTGCTGGTACTCGCACCCACTGCGGAGTTAGCTTCTCAGGTCAAATCCTCCTTATTTTCTCATTCTTATTCTGTTTTATTGTTTTGCTTGTTTGAACCCTTTGAGAGTGGTGTAACTCCGTTGTCCATCTAATGCACTATTGCGTGCTTCGCAGGTCTTGGATAATTGTCGATCCCTGTCAAAATCTGGGATTCCATTCAAATCTATGGTTGTCACGGGAGGTTTTCGACAAAGGACTCAACTGGAAAATTTACAGCAGGGAGTTGATGTCTTAATAGCAACGCCTGGCCGTTTTTTGTACCTCATGAATGAAGGCTTCTTGCAGTTAACAAATCTAAGATGGTAAAACTTGCTTTCATATCGATTGAATTGCTTACTACCATTACAGATTTTTACATTGATTTTCTGTTTTATCATCAAACGGGCAGTGCAACTAATTTATGCGTCCATTTAGGATATTTTACCTATCCACGCTGATTTTTAAATTCTTTACAACAATTTGTTTCAGTGCTGTGTTGGATGAGGTAGATATTCTCTTTGGAGATGAGGACTTTGAACGGGCTCTTCAATGCCTGATCAATTCTTCACCGGTCGACACACAGTACCTATTTGTGACTGCAACTTTACCAAAAAATGTTTTCACCAAATTGGTTGAAGTTTTTCCTGACTGCCAAATGATTATGGGGCCTGGTATGCATCGAATAAGTTCTCGTCTTGAAGAGGTCAGGTTTCAGTTGTAACTTTCTTTTCCTTCTATTTCATTTTTCTTGGATAGAAGACAACATTACAGAATATCAGAAGACTTATATATGAACATGTTGACTTAGGACGGGAAAATTCAATGGACTAAGTATGAGAAACATAATCACTTCTTGTTTCCAACGTGATATTTAAATTGAATTGTTTTACTTAGGGGCTATGGAGAGACAGAGGGGGGGAGGGAGGGAGGGGGGATACACTTATCCCAATAATAAGTGTAATGAATTACTCTTCATCTGGACCATGAAGAGGGATTTACTTACCCAGGGAGTTATTGTGATTGGTGAATCTTAATCTGGACCTTCTATCTTATTTTAGATCAATGGCTCATGATAAGTACTTAAAAGGATACTCTTGATAATGCAATGAGTAATCATCCTGTAATAGTCTCCATAACTATGAACAGGAAGATAAAGGTAGGAAATGGAAAAACAAAGTTTGAATCAAGAGTAGCATTTTAAATACTTAATTTTGAGCAGTTAATCTAAAATAGAATAAAAGGTTCAGAGTAAGAGTAACTCATCATAGTGACTCTTAGAGTAAGTAGATTCCTCTACTATACACACACTCTCTGGTGGGGAAAGGATTCTTTGTATTCGAGGTTGGAGATACGTCCACAAGAAAGGATAAAGGAAGAGGATCAGTATTGTATTCAGCACCTCGATCAAGGAAAATTCAATGATATATAGATAATCTAGATTCTAAAAGAATTAAATTTAACTACTTTAACAAATTACCAACTCAGCACTAACAAAATCAAACAGCAAATTCTAGAACTCAGAATTTCTTTTATGTTTACCAATCCTTTTGGGCCAACTGCTCTGGGCCTCTTCTAAGTATATGATGCTAACATACAGGTAGAACTTCTATCTGTATGCTAACATTATATACTTTGTACTGTGTATAGCTATTAGAATTTTATTATTGATGACTTGGAAGCTACCATTTGCTATAGTTGACTACCTATAGATTCATATTATAAGATCAAATGACTTTGAATCTTACGATTTATGAATTTGTCAGTGTAATTTTGTATCATGGATACTAGCACACCATCCAAGTATTTTTCTTTTACCTTTCTTTCATGAAATTGAAAAGTCATATAATAAACCCAAAATTTGTTACTTCACTTCATTCCTTGTGCATTCTATCTGGTTGTTTCATTGCTTCATTTTCGTTCTTCTATAATAGGGGTTTCACAATCTCGGATATAACTCATAACTGTGTTATGTGAGGCTTATGATTAAGTTGGTTTATCTAATGGTAGTTTACAGTTATTACCTTGCACGCTGTATACATTTCTATGATTAAGTTATTTTTCACTTTCTTTGAGTCGTACAATTTGATACAACTTCTGATCCATGGTTCAAAATTAACTTGGCTATGACTCTTTGAATCTCGCTTTGGTCATACTACCATAACTTGTAACAAATTAGAAAAATGGTATCATACACTGTATTATATATTATTAGGGTGCTGGGATGTTTTGGTGCTACATTATATTCTTAGACAGCTATAATGAAAATCAATATTTGTTATGTAACTGATTTCTGTGCCAGACTGCCGGTATTTTGAGTCATCAGTTTCTATTTATCTTGATGTGGTTAGTATCTTCTTATTTGTTCAGATTCTAGTAGATTGCAGTGGAGAAGATGGACAAGAAAAAACTCCTGATACAGCATTTTTCAACAAGAAAACCGCACTTCTGCAGCTTGTGGAGGAAAGTCCTGTTCCAAGAACAATTGTGTTCTGCAACAAGGTATTTTACGTTCTGACTTGAGACTTATCTTTTATAATTTTCGTTTTCTATGCAAACATTTGTCCACTTATCTTGGTGTAATTCTCCGTAAAAAACATTGCAGATTGAAACATGCAGAAAAGTTGAAAATTCATTAAGGCGTTTTGATAGAAAAGGAAATAACATGCAAGTTCTACCATTCCATGCTGCCATGACACAAGAATCACGGCTTGCTAGCATGGAAGAGTTTACTCGTCCTCCTTCAAAAGGAGTTTCCCAGTTTATGGTTTGCACCGACAGGTATTTGTCTGTTAACTCTAATTTTACCTTTGCCTTTCTGACGTTTTGTTATGCATGTTAATTTTCAACGGTTTGATGATTCTCTGATGCAAAATAAATGATTATGGCAACTTGTCACAGGGCTTCGCGAGGAATAGACTTTGCAGGAGTGGATCATGTCATACTCTTTGACTTCCCACGTGATCCAAGTGAATATGTACGGCGTGTTGGAAGAACAGCCAGAGGTGCGAGGGGAGTAGGAAAGGCATTTATTTTTGTGGTTGGCAAGCAAGTATCCCTTGCAAGCAAAATAATGGAAAGAAGTCGGAAGGGTCACCCACTACATGATGTGCCTACACCATATTAGCTTATGAAGTAGAGTCACTGCTTCAAAAGGTTGCTCTCAACTTCACTTCTGAATCATTGAAAGGAGAGCTATATTAGGTGGTTGGCAACAGTTGTAGCTAAAACGTTTATTATCAATATCTCTGAAGAATGAAATCAAAGATTTTTACCTACGCGAGTTTATAGCTGCATTTTCACTCTTCGCAGTTTGCAAAATGTTAATCCAACCAGTAGTACAAGAAGATTTTGACGTCACTATATGGTCCTGAGTTATGGCTGCTCATTTTGATCGTTACGACAGTATTTCGTCCATTGTATTAGTCTCTGTTAATTTCAATACTTAACTGACTCTCACGTCATGTTAGGCTTCATGTAAGACGTAGATGTGGTTAATATCTACACAACTTTCTCTCTTTTGAGGCTAAAATGATGGATGTGTGAAGCCAGTTTAAGCAAAATCCAAGTCCTATATGTGGTTAATATGAGACAGTTTTCTTTCTCTTATGGAATCTAAGTATAACTGAATATACATTCTGGGGAACAATATTTTTACATTTTTTTTTACCTTAATAAAAGTTATATATAGTATCATAAGTTGTGGTATTCTCTGATTAGAATTGGAATTTTACTTGACAATATCACTTAATTGGATTATTTATCGCCAAATTATTTATTAGGTAATTATTGAGGTACAAATTCAAATATGATAATGTAAACAAGTTGTCTCTTCCGATATTTGCTATTTTAAGAAAAAAACCTTTCTTGGCATATTCTTTACAACATATTTTATTTTGTATTTAAAGTGATGCCATCGGGACTCAAGCCCCAAACAACTACTATTTCTACGGACCAATTTTCATTTTCACACTAATTTATGTTGAATCTGTAAATTTCTTTTAAGAAAAAAAATCAAATAAATATATAAAATTAATCATTTTTTTGTTCTTAATTATATGTCTATATTAATTTTTAATTTATTTTTTTCACAAGTCATATATATGTATATATTAATTTTAGATTAATATGGTTATCAATTTGCGCAATTAAATATATATATATTTTTAATTTCCTTCATTTAAAGACTAATGCGATTGACAATACTTTTCAGTTTCAAGAATTAAGATAACAGTTTATTCATTATTATTATTTTGTTGAGTGTGCCATCGATTTAGTAATTGTATATTATGTCTACCAAAATAATGTGTCGTTATAACAGTGTTAAATAATAAATGTATATAGATAGAGTTTAATAACAAAAACTAAGGTTGCGTGGCCGTGTAGACTGTGGTGTTGTGTAGCTTAGCTTGGACTGGAGTAGTGAAGGGAGAAAGCAAAGCATCTTCTTCATTTTGTCTCTCTTCATCTTCTCAGCAATGCCGCCTTTATCAACAACTCACTTTAGGTTTCTACTTTCTTTTAATTTCCATTTCCTAAGTTTCTATTTTTTTTTTTCCATTACCATATGCTTCGAGGACCGTATCTGCTTTATTATTCAATTTGAGGGTATGGTTTCTTGAAATTGAGATGAGTGGGTATTAGATTTTAGCTCACCCACTTCACCACTCGTCCTTTCAACCCTCGAACTTACCCAATGTCGCTTATTCTAAAACTCTGTCATATTTGTGGGATTAATCTCTCCAGTGTGTTGTTGTTTTTACCATGTGCATATCACCCCTCTTTTCAATACAGAAAAACACATTTCATCCCATCTTTTTATGAGATACCGGTACTGCTTGTTTTTTTCTCCATGTTCCTTCATTTTATGATTATTTCCTTTTCCTCAACTCTAAGGGCTGGACCTGTCAATTGATTAATTGCAGCCCAAGTTTTCATTTCATAGTCAAGTTCCCAGTATATCGAAGTTATTTTACATTCCTTGATTGAACAATAAATTGTTTATTACATAGTTATTATTCCATCAAGATATGCTTTATTTATTTGATTTTGTAAAATAGTTAGATGATTTTTATCTTGTTAAAATCAATTTACGAATATATAGAATCAAATATCAATGTGGAACATCGGTATTAATTAAATATGAAATTTATAGTCACGATCTAATTTGCTATATAAAATTTAAATATTATTCTGTTTACTGCAGAATCTTGAAATTGTACATATATTCTGAAGATTTATTTGCTTTTGTTTTCTTCATTGTGTGTTAAATATGATCATTCCAAATGTTTTTATGTCCTTATTACTTACTCATTGGATTGTACTCGTATTTTGCCTTTATAAGATTGTGGTTGCTTATTTATATTCTCTCCATTTCAGATATTGTGACACAAGTTCCTTCTCTTTTTGATATGCTCTCCATGGACATTGATCTTGAGGTACCTATATGTGAGCATGAGAAGATTAATATTGAATCTAGTGGAAATGATGTTACAGATACAACATGTGATATATGTATTGAGGAGCATAACATCAATCCTTGGTCAATGACTGCACACTGTAAGGAAGTTTTAAGTGAAAAAGCTTTCTGCTGTCAGGATCCAGTGGATTTGAATTCTAATCAAGTGGATGCTATTGATAAATTTCCCATCAAAGAACCTCAAAATGGCTTAGAATTTGAATCAAAGGAGGCTGCCTATTCTTTCTACAGAGAATATGCTCGCTTAGTGGGTTTTGGCATCACGATAAAAGCCAGTCGACGCTCAAAAAAGTCTGGTAAATTTATTGATATTAAAATTGTTTGTTCTAGATTTGGAAGTAAGCGTGAGTCCGGTACAGCTGTTAATCCACGACCATGTACAAAGACGGACTGTAAGGCTGGAATGCATATGAAGAAGAAGCTAGATGGTAACTGGATTGTATACAATTTTGTAAAAGAGCACAATCATGAGATCTGTCCTGATGATTTTGTCAGGGGACGTAGCAAACAAATAAGTAATCTAGCTTGTCGTAAGAAGGCCATGCAATTGGCTCTAGACGAGGGAGATGTGCAGTTGATCATCGAATTCTTAATCTCTATGCAGTGTGAAAATCCGAACTTCTTTTATGCAATAGACCTGGATCAAGATAGACATTTGAGAACTGTATTTTGGGTTGACTCAAAAGGAAAATTTAATTATACAAACTTTCATGATATTGTGTTGATTGACACTTTTTACCTGAAAAACAAATATAAAATTCCTTTTGTTCCTTTTGTCGGGGTCAACCATCACTTCCAGTACATTTTACTTGGATGTGCACTGGTTGGGGAAGAGTCTGTTTCAGCTTTTATGTGGTTAATGCGAGCATGGCTCAAGGCAATGAGTAACCTACCTCCCAAGGTGATCATCACAGACCAGGAGCAATTCTTGAAAGAAGCTGTCATGGAAGTGTTTCCAGATAAACGTCATTGTTTCTGCCTATCACATGTTTTATGTAAAATACCCAAGAATTTGGATTATATCATAAATCAAAATAATAATTTTATGGAAAAATTTGACAAATGCATTCATCATTCCTGTTCAGATGAGAAATTTGAAGAGAGATGGTGGAAGTTGATGAATAGAATTGAACTAAAGGACGACGAATTGGTTCGGTCATTGTATGAAGATCGTAAAAAGTGGGTGCCTACATTCATGCGGGACATTTCTTTGGTTGGATTATCTACAATTGTAAGGTCTGAGAGTATATCATCTTTCTTTGACAAGTATATCCGTGTTGATTCTACCTTAAAGGAATTTATTGAACAGTATAAAGTTTTCTCTGTAGACTGTTTTGACATTGAAGCCAAAGCTGACCTTGAAACAGAGCAAAAGCAACCTACATTAAGATCTTTATCACCTTTTGAGAAGCAGCTATCTACAATTTATACTGATGCCATATTTAGAAAATTTCAGTTGGAAATATTGGGAATGATGTCTTGTCATCCCCAGATGGAAACAGAAGGAAGGGAAAATCTGACGTTTGTTGTTCATGATTTTGAGAAGCGGAAGAAATTTATTGTTTCTTGGAATGAAGCAGATTTGTGTGTCTGTTGTTCATGTTGTTTATTTCAATACAAAGGTTTTCTATGTAGACATGCAATGCTTGTCCTTCAGAAGTCCGGCATAACCAGCATTCCATCCAATTATATTTTAAAACGATGGACAAAAGATGCAAGGGCCGATCAATTTTCTGGTGACATAATTACCAGGACTGCTAATCGAGTTCAACGTTTTAATGACCTTTGTAGGCGGGCAATTGTATTAAGTGAAATTGGATCTTTATCTGAAGATACTTACCGTGTTGCATCTCAGGCCATGGAAGAAGTGTATAAACACTGTATGAACACAAAATATTCTGCCAGAAACACTTCGGATCCCAACAAGTTGGCTCCTAATGCTTTTGATGTTGAAGATAAAAATTATGGCTGCGACAGGGCAAAACATACTAAGAAAAGGAAGTCATTCAGTAAAAGGGTTAGTTGATGATCAACTGTTATCTTGCTGATAGAACTTGTTTTGACTTGTAGTAAGTGGTGGACCTTCTTAAACAGATTTTGTACATTACAGGAATGCTCTGATCCAGAAAGAATCAATATCAAGACGATGGATGATCTCAGAAAGAGGGTTTGCCCATTTATTACTTTCTTGGCCTTGTCATGCACGGATAAAGCTTAGAATTCTCATATTACTCATACTTTGTAGGGTCATCAGTGTTATCTTTATGTGCAGGAACAGAGAAGTACAAGAGCGCACGACTTCAGTAATTGTTACATTTATCAGCACGACATGCAAACTGTGGTACGGATATTTCTCTTCACATGATTGTCCAGAAAGAATCTAGAGATAGTACTTTAACAGTAGCAGTTTTCGTAAATGTTCATTCTCCTTTTAATTTCTATTTTATTCTTTTGGATACATAAGATAAGACTTTGTTTTCACAGGACTTGGATTCTAGAGCTTTGACCCTTGATGCCTATTATGGGACTCAGCAGAGTGTGCTTGAAGATGTATTATCTTGTATTATCTGTACTCTTTTTTTTGTAGTTGGATAGTGTATAAATTAACTGTTTATATTTTTTAAAGGCGCAGCTGAACTCAGTCTCTGTCATGCATGATGGCTATTATAGCAGTCAACCGGCCGTTCTGGGACTGGTAGGCGCATGGACTTTCTCCTAGGCTCTTTTTATGAGAGATGTTTTGGATCTCATATTTTGTTTCAATCTTCAGGGGCAATTGGATTCCATGGCAAGCCGTGGTCCACATTATGGGATGCAGCACAGGATGCAAGGACCGGTAGTGAGTTATGGCTTACATTTTGAAACTACTTGGCTCAAAATTTTTAATCCAAGATAATTATTAGCGTCTTGTGGTTTGTTTTCACAGCTTCAAGGAGAACTCACTTTCAGAACGCCAACAGTACAAGGGTGTTTTGACCTCCAAGATAGTCTAGAACCTATAGTATGCAATTAAATGATTCAGTTATAATTTGCACTTTAGTTTGCACTGTCAAGTATATTCGTAAGTTGTGATTTTTTTTTCAGGAAGAACCTATTAAGGCCTCACAGTTCCATGACATTGCATCAAAGCAACTAGAAGATGATAAATCGCTTTCCTGATATCTGGAAGACTACAGTTTTCTTTCCATGTTAGATTAAAGATGTGTATGTATATATATGGATAGTATAGACTAGTACTAAACAAAGTTTTTCTTTTTTCTTGGGGAGTAGGGAAAAATTGCACTCTTTAACAAAAATGAAAAAATGAGGACTTCGACTTCTACATAAAGTGTTAACACTTAGATCAATTATAAAATGCTTGAGCGTAGTTTGGTAGATAAAAACAACCACACAAAGAAGAGCAACCCTAGTCCTCTACTGCTCTAATCACAAAGTATCTACTTGGAAATGATTGTAATGGTAGTTTGCAAAATGCATCTGAGGCATGTGCTATATGCAATATCTGATAATATATACATATATATATATATATATATATATATATATATAAACTTATTGAAACTAATCTTTTGTTCTCAACTGCATTACAGATAAAAATAAGGATAGAAATAGGAAGAGAGTAATAATTGTGTATCAAGAATGTAATCCTTTAAGTTACCTCTATAATGCTTTTGGAGGAAATTAATTTTCATTGGAATTAGGAAATCACAATAAATTTTATAATTATTATTTTCTGTTCCTACCAAATCAATTAAAGAAATCGTAATATCATATAAAAAAACATAATATTATACACATATGTTATTTTATGTTGTTAACAAATCAAGTATAAAATGGCAATAAATTTTGCAACAATTGATGTTTTTGTGGCTAAATACTTAATCACAGTATATTATATTATATTTCTAAATATATAATAACATTTGTTATGTTATGATGTTGACATATAGCAAATTTTTCGACCAGAATATTTCATTTATTGTTTTGAATAGTCATTATTACTGGCTAAAAGAAAAACCTATAAATTTTGTAATCTTGTTTTTTTATTAATAATATTACTTGTGGTTTTGTAATATTTTTAAAAATTAGTGAATGAATAAAAATTATTAAACAAAATATATGAAGTTATTAAGGAAATCTTTAATAACAAAATTCGTAGTTAAGTTTTTAAAATTAAAATGTGAAATTATAAAACTCTTGATGATCTTAAATAAAATCTTTCATTATAAAATTAAAATGAAATATTCTTTATTTTTGAAAAAGCGTGTATTTAAGTGAAATACAAATAATTAAAATTTATAAACGTACTAGTTTCTTATATTAAGACAAAAATCTTAAGAAAGTGTAAAAAGTAATGTGAAATATAAAATCATATAAAATAAATACTTAAAAAACCATACTGTATAAATATGTCGAAATTGAGGTAGGTTTGGATGAGTGAAATTGATGATACATAGTGTTGAAACCATAATCAACATCCGACTAAACACGGTTATGTAATGCACTTGATTTTCTTAAGATACCAACAAATTTATTCATTGTTATTTTAAAATTACAACCTAACATATAAAGTTGTATTTTAAATTAGCAATATCATCACCTACAGCATTACACGGGTCGATACGCACAGCGCCTAGTATCCATCGTTTATGGCTAGGACATCATCACCTATTTTTAATAAAATTATTTATTAAAAATAAAGTGATATATATCAGAACAGATGAGAAAATAACCATTGATAAATAAAGAAAAAAGAGAATAAGCAAAAATGAATGATTTTATAAAAAACTTGTAAAAATAACAATCAATTTTCAAAATTTTAATAAACAATTATATTTTAAAGGGTAAAATTGGTATTTTAAAAAATGGACACAAAAAGAGAGAATCCTCTTTTTATTTACCAGCGTAACACAGACGCGCGCTATCGCGCCTATGTGTATGCATCTTTTAAATATGCGTGATATTATATTAGTAGGTGATAATATTATAATATTATTAAGTTAATATATATTAAAATTATGTTTATTAAAAATAAAGTGAAATATATCATAACAGATAAAAGAATAATCATTCATAAATAAAGAAGAAGAAAAGAAGTAGAGATATATGATTTTATAAAAAGTTTGTAAAATTAACGGTCAATTTTTTAAAATTTAATAAATTATTGTATTTAAAGTGTAAAATTGATATTTTGAAAAGTGGATACAAAAAGGGGAATCCCCTTTATATATTGTTAGGTGATAATATTATAATATTATTAAGTTAATATATATTAAAATTATATTTATTAAAAAAAAAGTGAAATATATCAGAACAGATAAAATAATAATCATTGATAAATAAAGAAGAAGAAAAGAAGTAGAGATATCTGATTTTATAAAATGTTTGTAGAAGTAACGGTCAATTTTTTAAAATTTAATAAATTATTGTATTTAAAGGGTAAAATTGGTATTTTGAAAAGTGGACACAAAAAGGGAATCCCCTTTATATATTGTTATAGATACAAATATAGAAGAAAATGATCTTTAACGTTCTGGATTATATGATCTAAAATGTTTCTAAATTACATTATAAAAAATGAAAACTGAAAATTCTAAATTATAGAATAAATTTAAAATTTTTAAATCTACTAGAATTCAGGTTAAAATTATGGAAAAGGAGAAGAAATGGCTCAACACATCAAACTTTATGTTTTAGTATAAGTGTTATTAAATACTCTCATTTATCATAAAACATATCTTAAAAAGAATGGTACAAGAGATTTTACAATTTGTATAAAATATTATTTTTTCCCCTAAATTCTTGTCCTTACTAAATTTTACGAATATTTATGTTCCATATAATATTTTTTTAAATGTCATTAATTATAAATATATTTGATAATACTTTACATATTTAGTCAAATTAATTGTTTAATGATATTTGCAATTATAAGAGTTGTCATTTTAGAAAGAGTACTTATTTATTGAAAATTCCTTTGATCTAGTCACAGTACATGGATTCAATCAATAATCCAATAAGTTAGTAATTTGGTCAAGGCTATTATTTTTAAAACATCGTTACTACAACTTTTGGTCAAATAAATAATTATATTAATTGAGTCAATGTTTATTTTTATTTTTTCCTATCCAAAACTTTTATATCTTTTAGTTAATTTTTGCTGTTTAACTTTTGATGTGTTATTATTAACATGACTCATTATTGATTTTATTTGTGTATGCATGTGTCAAAAATTTAATTTTTTGTACTTAATGTTAAAGATATTATAATTAACGTAAGATAAAAGATGATTTTTATTCTACGTAACAAAGGAGGACCATCATCACCTACATTTAATATCTGTAGTTAATTACATGAAAATTATGGATGAATATAAAAATCTTATTATTTAACATATTTTTAATTAAAATCATAAAAAGTTTTTTTTTATGCATTAACAATTAAATTGATTTATAAAATCTAACCTCTTTTGACAAGCTAATACAAATAATCAAGACAACAAACAGATAATAATCAATTAAACAATTAATCTGAAAAAAAATAATAATAATTGAATTAAAAATATATAAAGTTAAAAGAAACTTGAAATGAACTAAGATAATAAATAGTGTGAGGGTGGGAATTGTATTGTGAATTGGGAGTGAAAAGCGAGGTATTTTTTGGTGTCTTCAAACCCTCTCCCGCCAACAACAGGAAAGTGCGGTTCTTGGGGTTCCCAACATTGTTTGATTGGTTCATTCATTCATTGTCTGAGAAGAAGAGAAGAAGAGAAGAATCAGCAGCAGCATCAGCATGAGTGCTGTGAACATCACCAACGTCACCGTCCTCGACAACCCTGCTTCCTTTCTCACCCCTTTTCAGTTCGAGATTTCCTACGAGTGTCTCACCGCTCTCAAAGACGGTAACATCTTCTCTCTCTCTTTTTTTCTTTCTTTTAGGGTTTCTTCATCCCTCTCTTCAGACCCTCACTCTCTAACTTCTTAATCGCTCCATTCCACTCTCAATCCCCTCTCTATCTTTCTCTTTCACCCTTCCCACGAGGATGCGGATCTCTTTCATCCTCGCTTTTCTTATCATTATCTCTGCAACCCCCAATTTTTTCCGTCTAATTTAATACCCAAAACCCTGCTTAATCATTCGCACAAGACTGCTTTTTTATCAATATTACAATTTTGTTTGTCTTTCATTCTATTCGATAGGGGCACAAAGTAACCCACCCAGAACTAAATACCATTGCAACTTGATGATTCTGTAAGACGATACTTTCTCATGACTTAGGCTTTGTTTGTCTAGTGCCTTTTTTTTTTCACTAAAATTTGTATGCCTGTTGAGCACATTCGAAAGAGCTTTTTCTTGACCAAATTCTTGTTTCCCAGAAGATTGTCTCTCAGCGCTTCATTACTTTGAGATAACGAGCTGAATGGACAAAATATCTTCTGCTATTTCTGTTAATTGCTTCTAAAACTTTGTTTTTGAATTTTTTTTCTTCAAAACTTATTGGATTTGGAATAAGAAATTGATAGTTGAGCGTGTGAAATTATTTAGAAGAAGCTTTTTTTTTAAAGCAAAAAACAAGAAGGGTATAATCAACCTTTACTGTTTGACCTTGTTCCGGTAATTGTTATCTGTTATTTTAAATTTTGTAATCTATACTTGTAAATATGAAAGCTTGTTGAGAATATTTTCTTGTAAGTGATTTTCTGGGAACAAAGTCGGTCTAAATTATCATGTTGAATTTGTGTCGAGAAATCAGAGTGAATCCTATTTTTCTAACCTCTTCACTGTAATCTCACTCCTATATCGTCTTGCTTCTGTGGCCTTCGTTACCACGTTTGGTTTTGACAATGTATGCTATCTTGTGGGTGCAGATTTGGAATGGAAGCTTATATATGTTGGATCTGCTGAAGATGAGACCTATGACCAATTATTAGAAAGTGTCCTTGTTGGTCCTGTCAACGTTGGAAACTATCGCTTCGTTTTACAGGCAAGCCTTATGAATACTAATCTTACGAATTCTGTGCTGCACCATGCAATTGCTCACACACTCGCTCTAACTTTGAAAATACTGTTTGGTTTGCAGGCAGATCCACCGGATCCATCAAAGATTCGTGAAGAAGATATAATTGGTGTGACAGTGCTTCTGTTGACGTGCTCTTATCTGGGACAGGAATTTATTCGTGTTGGCTATTATGTGAACAATGATTACGATGATGAGCAGCTGAGAGAGGAACCCCCTCCAAAGGTGTTAATTGATCGGGTTCAAAGGAACATTTTGTCTGATAAACCCAGGGTCACGAAGTTCCCCATCAATTTCCACCCTGAGAACAATGAAAATGAAGAGCAACCCCCTCCGTCCGAACCCCCATCTGAAACTGGAGAAGATCCACTTGCCTTAGTTGATCGTGAGCCTGCAGATAGGAAGGATTCTTAACATTTTGTAGGTATACAGACCTTTCAATTCCTAAATCTCCATTATATTCACTGTATGGATAATGATGCCGTTTTTGTGAATCTCTGTTCAATTATGTGAATGGGATTTGTGAGCCCTTTTGAAGTAGGGGCCTTGGAGCTCTAGGTTCAAAATGACTGTAAGGTACCAGTTTCGTTGAATGAAGTTTTGCAATGCAAACCCAGTTTTATGGATAGTCTCCTTCTTCACAAATTATAATCTTTATGATTTCTAACAGGCAAGAGGTTTCACTGTAATATTTAAATCATTTTTTGAGTTTTCTTTTGTTTAAAAATTATATTATGACTAGGGCAGGCAGTTCTCTTCTCCGAGGGGGAACCTTGTGGTCTAAAGGTCACATGTTGAAATGTTTGAAATTGCCGCATCCTTTGTAAGGGTAAGACTGTATATATTTAACCACCTTAAACCCCATTAGGACTAGGAGGGGCTTGTTCACCGGGCAGCCTTAACTATAGTTAGTGACTGTGGCTGACAATACACAGAGCCTTAGAGCTTAATCTGATCAGGGTTGAACCTGACCTGTCCTGACCCAATCTAAAAATTCTGGGTTGATCGATATATAAATATGGATGAACCTGAGAGTAAATATCATCTGTTAGGGAAGATCATTCTACTATTTTCTTTTATTAGATTGTTGTTAGGCAATATATAGGGTATATATCATCTCTCAAGGAGTATTTTGTAACATAGGAAGGTCTGTGTCTCCCATATTGTACCGTAAGACCCTGTCACTCTCGTAAACTTCATCAAACAAATAGTCAGTTTAGCATGTTTTAATCTTTTGTTTGAATTTACAATAGAAAAAAAAATTATGTTAAATTTTAAAGTCTTGCGATGCAATTGCATATATCCATAAACGTGGGTTTGGCATATTTTCTTCAGAGAAAAAAGCTGATAATTTATTTTATTTCTGAATCTCGATAAACCGATGGAGCTTAACATGCTCGAAAAGTTACGATCTTTTCCTGTTTGTACTGGTGAATGTGATTAGAATTGATAAACTAAATGTGATATGACCGAAAATTTGTTCGTAAATTTTAACTGTGACATATACCAATACCTAATATTAAAAGAATTGGAATGTTTTGTTCTTTAGTTTTATTCGTTTAATGTTATATAGTGATGATATTACATGTTTATCAAATTCTTATATAATTTATTTATTGTTGCCTAAATGTAAATATATTTAGACAATACACCAATTTCTTTTATTAGTATAATTATTTATATTAATAAATAATTATTTCCAACCCCTTACGAACTTTCTGGAATCAAAAAATGGTATCAATTGATTTTAAAAAAGGTGGAATAAGTATGATAGTATATTCTCACGTTATAAATTAAAATACATAATATAGAGAATGAGACTATTGCCACTTTCTCAATTAAATATTTTAATAGTTTTCTCTGAATATGTCTTCCATACTTCACCTTTGTATCTAGCAAAATAAATCCTGAACCATCTCAAACTATTTTTTCTTTGTTTGTATTACTAAATATTCTAAACTGTGTATCTCTTTCAATTTGTTTTTTAATCTCCATTTTTTAAATTAATTTTATTAATGATAAGAAAATAACAGTGACTTTTATTCACATCACCTCAATTTTGTTTTAAAAGAAAAAACTCAATTCAATACATTAATTCTTTGGTAGAAACTTAATTAAAAATATTTAAATTGGAAATTTAAAATTTAATTAAGCTATTTTGAATGTTTTCTATAACGACTATAAAGAGTGGCAAAATCCAACAACTGAAAAATAAAATTTGCAAAATTGTATTTTAAATGCTTGATAAAATAAAAAATTTAACCGTAAATATTTAAATTTGTAAAAGATTCAAAATTTAATTAGGTAAATTATAATTATAGAAAAAATAAAGATAATAGTAATAGATGTTTGGACGTAAGTATTTTATGATGAGACGTGAATGTGACAGAGTCGGCGCGGTAAGGACCTTGTGAATAACGGTCCTATCTGTTTTGTTGCATAGACATCATCGCCTACTTCGAAACATCCGATATATCACATCGCATCGCATTCTATGCATCCAGCTTGAGCTTCAAGCTTAGGCTTAACAATGGTGAATGGCGAACACAACCTGTCAATGCAACTGCCAGATCCAACCATGAAGCAACCCAACGTTAACGTTTCCGATCAGAGCATGTCGAAGAACCACATCTCACCCACCCGTCGCAGGTTTCGGTCCAGAAGGAGGAAAACCACCTCTGCTTGCCCCCTCACATCGCTCAGCTTCCGCGCATACAGCATCGACGGCACCAACAGTCCCTACTACAAGGGTCTCACCGACCAGTCTCTTGCCATTGTGGACACCATACCCTCCTGCACTCAACCTCATCCTCATCCTCACACCCCTTCCTCCGACCTTCTTTCAAGTCCTTATTACAAAGGCCTTACGGACTATTCCCTTGCTATTGGTCCTTGGACCCCTCACAACCATCCTCTTCCTTTTCCCCACAACTCCCTCTCCTACACCCCTAGTCCTTACTATGCAGGCCTTCTCACTCACTACACCTTTCTCTTCCATGCACCCTCGCTTCAACCTCCTTTCACTACAAACCCTAAACTCTCCCTTCCAATCATCAAGACAGACCCTACTTTGAAGGACTTGATGGTCGATGCTCCTCACGTTGACTTTGTTACTCAAGGAACTGATGAAGTTGGCAATCATGCATTGGAAGAACTTGGCGAGAAAACTTGTGTTGTGGTTGATAAAGAGAAGGCATTGAGAGAGAATGATGTTGAGATGGTGACTGAAGTGTCAGAAGAAACAATGTTGGATAGAAAGTTGATGAGTGATGTTACTGAAGAGAAGCCATTGGGGGAGAAAGCATCGGAAACAAGCGAGATGGATGTGTGGAAGGAAGAGGAAGTGAAAGAAGTTGTTTCATCATCAGAAGCAGTTGTTGCTTCGTCTGAATCTGAATGGAAAGAAGGAGATGGGTACGATTATACATGGGCAGCCAAATACCAACCCATGGCCTTGGAAGACTTCATCTGCAACAAAGATATAGCAAGTCAACTCAAGACAATGGTTAGATATACCTAAACCTAATTACTTTTTCTTAATTGCATTTTGTAAATCTATAACATATTATCCATACCTAAAAGCAAGGGTTGGTATACCTGAATTTAATTACTTTGAAAATTAATTACATCCCATGATTGCATGCAAATTAATTGCATTTCATAATTCTATGAGATATAATCCATACCTAAAAACACAGTATCTTTAACAGTTATGCAATTATAGAAATAAAAATGGTTTTAAAAAATTGTACTTGAAAAGGTTACTCATTTGTATAATGTATTATTTCGAATTATTTTTATTATCATTTTATTTATTTATTTTGGAGATAACATTTAAAGTATACCAAACACCTTCTCTTACATGTTTAATTTCATGATGTTTCCTATATATGAAACTTCATATTTTATTTTGCTCAAAGTTTTGGTGTTACTTTAATAGGCCAAGTATATGAAAACTTGTGGACATTATATGTTAATGTAACTAATGAATTGATTAATTAATTTAGCGGGCACACTTTTTAAACGAATTTTTGAACAGAGCAATTGGGTGCATGGTCTGGGAAAAATGAAATTAAAATTGGATTTTGATAATCGCACAGGTAGAAGGTGGTTGTGGGTGCAGCCACTTTATATTTGAAGGACCACCAAGCGTGGGGAAGAGATCCATGATAAGGGCTATGCTGGGAGAGGTATTCGGCTCCGAAAGGGTCCAGGTAAACTATTCTAACTCAAATACATTTGTATCGTTCATCCGCAGAAAACAAAAACTACACTCATGAGAATTTTACCGCTGAATGACATCACAGGTCGTAGAAGAATATAAAAACTTCATTTTGAAGGTAACATCTTGCATTTTCATGGATGATAAACTGTTTGTTCCTGATCAATACCAGGAAGATAATTATTGTTTTGATATCTACGCGTAGGGAGAAATGGTTGATAGTGTGCAAGTGCGCGTGAAGAAATCACTCCATCATGTGGAGGTGAATCTGTCAGAGACAAATGGATACGAAAAACATGTAATTGTTGATTTATTCAAGGAAACATATGGGCAGGTGATAGATAACTCTCAACCTTGTTGCCCAGAAAACTGCAAAGGTAAGTGAAGGAAAAGGTGCGGTTGTGAATTAGGTAACAACATGTTCTTTTTACTAATTAATGTCTCTGTTTGTGGTTTGTTTGAAAGCAATCGTTTTGTACGAGGCGGAAAAGCTGTCGATAGAATCGTTGTTGTACATTAAGTGGCTGCTAGAGAAGTACGACGGGTGTAATAAGGTTTTCTTCTGTTGCTCCGATGAATCTAAGCTCCAACCTGTGAAGCCACTTTGCATCACTCTGCGCCTTTCATCGCCGTCAACCCAAGAGGTTCCTTTCTCGTTTCCTTCATTTTCAATACATAACATAACACATAACATGCTTCTCATGAGTTTTTCACCCAACAGCTAGCTAAGATTTTGGAAAACATTGCAATAGAAGAAGGGATACAGTTATCACGCCACTTAATCGATACCATAATTTTGAGATCCAACAACAACCTACGCCAAGCCATTCGCTCGTTAGAGGCCACTTGCCGAAACAGGTTTGTCGTTTTCATGTTCAACAAGTTTATGTTAATGCTTTCTTTTTCTGAAAGTGAAGAATTAAAGAAACAAGAAACAGAAAATAACACTCTTTGATTTGCATGCAGGAATGCTATCAAAGACGACGACGTGATTCTAACGGGTTGGGAACAAGATATTTTGGATATTGCCAAGAAAATAATCCAAGAGCAAAGTCCACGACAGTAAGGAATTTCACACCAGCTTTTGTTTCTATTTATGATTGAAGTTTAGTTTTTGAGTTGATTTTTTTATATTTGCAATAGGTTGTACGCCATTCGTAGAAAGCTACGAAGTCTTATGAGCCATGATGTTCCTCCAGATTTTATTTACAAGGTAAATGAATTATTTGTTTGAAATGAAAATAAAATTTGAAGGTTCCAACTTAAGGCGTTAATTGGTTGATGAATATGCAGTCTTTGGTACCAGAATTAACCACTCTTGTTCATCACTCGCTACGCCCAGGGGTTGCCAAACTCGACAGGGACTTCATGGTAAATAATGCTCAAACTCTTTTCTCTGTTTCACTTTGTTCTGTTTTGATCTAGATTTTTTGGTCCCTTCTCAGAGAGCCAGTGAAATGAAATTTGAAACTATGAAGCAGCACTTCTATCATGCTCAAAAACAGTCGGAATCTGATGACAAGAACAATGATTCAACAAAAAAGAATGCCTTAACTTACTTAAAAGTGGAAGGTAAAACATTTTCTAACTTTCTGCCATTTAGATTCTTCAATATTTTTACAAAATTATGATACTTTCACAAACTTTTTTATTTACAAGTTTTTTTTAAGTCATGTCAAACTCTTTTTTCTTTTGAAGTCACATTAAATCCTTTTTTATTCAATGAAATATTATCATGTCGACATTATCAATAACTAGTCAATTTTTTTTTTGTGAAAAGTAATTTTCCTTTTTACTATTCACTTCCAACGCGTGACTTAGTTTCAGTGTTGTGGACAAAATTCCCGGTTGGGGAATCGTGAAAAACGTTTTGGAGTTGGACCAAGTAAAAGGTAAATTGAGAAAGGTGATAATAGTTGTATATTAATAATTGATGATTGGAATTATTTTGTTGCAGAGTTTATAGCGAAAGTGATGAGCTGGTACAAGAATTGGTCTGAAAAAGACAATAAGCAGTAGCGCGTGCAGCAACACGTTGTGTCTGTTAAATATGAACCAAATAATGATTGCCACGAAAATGTGGCAAGAACACCTTTTTACACAACAATATATTTGGGTGAATGTTGGAGTGCTTCATTTATTAATCTTGCTAGTTTGATTGGGATGCAAGCTAGCTTTGTAATTATTGCGTACTCCATTTCTGTTACAAAACCAAGGTAGTTTATACTCTATCTTTGTCGTAGGTGCTTGTTCCTTTCTTCATTACAAACAATTTTATCTTAAAATAATTACATATTTTGTAGTTTTATCTTAAAATAATCACATGTTTTGTAGTGTGCAGTTTTACCATTTTATTCTCCTATTTAGTTTAAATTATATATACAGAAATATAAATTTATACTATTTAAATATATATGTTTCGACAAACTTTTTGATGGTATTTCTAAAAGGAAAGAAAAAAATATTTTTTGTAAGTTAAAACCAACTTATGCATCGAACAAAAACTCTTACACATCTATATATTTAAAGTTTTATAAAAATAGTTAATAATTCTTTAAACTTTTATATAAGGATGTCAAAGTAGGTTAGGATCGTCAAGGGCGAGCTGGGTTGGAGTCAACCTACTGTAATTCGGTCCGTCTAGTTTGTCAACTTGTTTTTTTCTAATTCTTGTATATTTAAAATTAAAAATAATTTAAAATAATACATTTTTATATTGTATAGATAAATTTATATATATATATATATATAATAAATTTATATACAAATTTTTTTAAAAAGTAAAAACAAAATTAAAAAATAAAAATAAAAAAAGAGGCGGGTTACCCCGCTCTAAGACTAGACGAGTTACAATATCTAACCCGTTTATTAGTGGTGAGCCAATCCGATTCAGCTCATTTTTTTGTGAATCATAGACGAATCGGATCAAAATGGGTCGGACTGGTCCATTTTGGCACTTCTGCTTTTATACAATATTAATAAATAAGAGATATAGAATGACATGACATATATACTGATATGATTTGTTTTACAACGAGAAAATGTATCAATCAATTTATATATATATATATATATATATATATATATATATATATATATATATATTCTAAAAAAAATGAGATTTTGATAAAATTGACAATTTTTTATAAATAGGATTAAATTAGATTAATTTTTTATATTTTAATAAAAAAGTATTAAAATTATTATATTTTTATCTTATTTAATAGTTTGTCAAATTTTGTCGAAAAAAAATTGTCAATGTATAATTTTTCATAAAAATCTTTTGATCGTGTAGATCCTTCCTATCAAGAAATAAAGAATGGAACTTCTTGGCCACAAAAAAATAAAATAAAATTTGGCCACTTTGACAAGGCAACAAAACGGTACATACATGGGACGATCTGGTTTCACTTTCATTTTCAACTAATTTACTTCATTTTAATGGCATCCCTTGCAACTACAATTCTACACCTAATCACTTCTCAACTATCACACGCAACAACGACTTTTCCTTTGTCACACCAATAGTCACTGCCTGTATTTAATTTGGTCTATATTCATTTTTCAAAATAGCCTTTTTTGTAATACTTTTTAAAGAAGTTATGTCTATTTTTCTTTTCTTCAAAATAAATTGAAACGGAACGTATTTATTTTCTAAAAATATTTTACACTCAAGCACTTGCTTTAAACTATTTTATCGAATATTTAATTCATATTCTATTAAATTATAATTACGACTAAAAGGAACGAAAAGGTTTCAATTAAAATAACATTAGATTAATGGTAATTTGAATACACTTTTTATTTTGGAATAACAAAGTTTGGTAGATCTCACTTATAGCTATTAATTTGGAGAACTTTTAATCAATAGTGTAATAGGTGCTAAAAATTTGTCACATATCTTGATTTGATATATCCTAAACCATAAAGGAATGTAACTGTTTTGAAATTGTGCCCCTTAATGATTTTAGGACGTGTCCAAATAACAAAAATATTATTCGAACACTATCAACTCAAAAGGGTCCATTAATCATAGAATTAATCACAACTAATCTGATAATTGTCGATTGTGAGTTGGTGATGAGTGAGCGAAACGTTGACAGTTTAGTCAAATTTCATTTCAGCAATTATCGGGAAAAAAAATGATTTTAGATATTTTATTACAACGGATTGTTTGTTAAAAAGTTTTGATTTGGAAGGGCAACAATAGTGCAGTGGGAAAAAGTAATTAATATAATTATTATTATTGATATATAATTAGTTATTAACACGTGAGACCTATAAATTCATAAATATCCTATTGAAATTGAAAATGATAGGTGTATTTTAGATTTAAAATAAAAAAGAAATGTTGTCTGTCAGCTGTCAAAGATGCGCCACGAGAGAGAGAGAAAGAGAGAACGGAAGGGTCGTTTTGTGTTATGATGATGACCGGTGATTGCTAGTCACAGCCACTAATTACTCAAGAAAGGGTGCAGAGAGAGACAGAGAGAGAACACATACAGAACAAAGAGAGAGAAAAAAAAATGAGTGGCGGAGGAGAAGAAGGAGAGACTCTGGAGTTCACTCCGACGTGGGTGGTGGCCGCTGTTTGCACCGTCATCGTCGCCATCTCCCTCGCCGCAGAGCGCTTTCTTCATTTTGGCGGAAAGTTTCTCAAAGCCAAGGACCAGAAGCCGCTCTACGAAGCACTGCAGAAGATTAAAGAAGGTTTTCTTTTTCTCTTCTTTCTTTTTTTTTTCTTTCTTTTCTTTTCTTTTCTTTTCTTTTCTTTTCATCATCCATGCTTCGATAAAATTCAAATCCGAGTTCACGATCTATCTCTGCACTGCCTCAGAGCTCATGCTTTTGGGCTTCATTTCCCTCCTTTTGACGGTTACTCAAAACGGCATTACCAAAATCTGCGTTCCGCCGGACTTCACGCGCCACATGCTTCCGTGTAGCCTCGACCTCGCTCCCCATCATGAATCTCACTTCCAGACATTTTATTTCCCGGGAACACCCAGGCGCCTTCTCGCTGCCGCTGCGGGGGAACACGCGCCGCCTCACTCCGAGACTGAGGCTGTGACTGAGACTGGAACTGAGACTGGTTTCTGCGCTCGCAAGGTCTCTCACTAATTGTAACTATTATGAACATTGAATCGCATCTTCGAATTACCCCACCCACGCCCATTTCGCTTTTCACTTTTCAGAATAAGGTGCCTTTGTTGTCTGTGGAAGCACTGCACCACCTCCACATCTTCATTTTTGTCTTGGCTGTCGTACACGTCACCTTTTCCGTACTCACCGTTGTCTTTGGAGGTGCCAGGGTGAGTTCTATGCCCCCTTTCCCATCATCAACCCAACTCTTTTCTTTTTTCTTTTCGTCGCTTTTCTCTGTTCATGCTATCACTCTCGTTTTATATACAGATTCGTCAGTGGAAACACTGGGAAGATTCAATTGCAAAACAGAACTACGAAACCGACCGAGGTACATTATTTCTTTTCTTTTCTTTCCTTAATTCTTTCTGCATCCTCCTCTTTCTGTCTTCAATTGCTTTTATTATTCCTGTGCATTTTCTTTATTGTTTATAAATATAACATGCTTTATGCTTTTGGTACCGCCTAATTTTACTTTGTGTCAACTAAAGCATCACACCTTTGCAAAGAATTTTCTAGTTCTTTTTAAATCTTTTTATTTCCTCGCCCCCACTTACAGTCCTGTTGGTTTAATGCAGTTCTGAAACCAAAGGTGACTGTTGTTCAGCAGCATGATTTTATCAGGGGCCGTTTTTCTGGTTTTGGGAAAGACTCTGCCATAGTTGGTTGGATGGTAAGTAAATTATAAGTTTGTCATGGTCTGTAAGTTAATGAATGCGATAAATGAAGATATACTAATGTCATCATTGGGTCCTTGGCAATTACAAGCTGGCTCATTTAAAGATACACTGATGCTTCTTTGGTTGGGTCCTTAACATTTACAAGCTTTATGTAGTGGAACCGCACATGTGCCATATTTCTTTGGTATCCCTGCTGATTGTATTTGTCCAGTCTTGCTTCTCCTCAATCCGTATACTTCCATCTCTTATACTTCCAATCTTATCAAAGGTTTTTTAAATATTGGTTTGTTTTAGATATTGTTTTTAATTTTGATACACTTTTTCCTTGATGTTTGATGACCACCACGTAGTTATTTTCTTCACCACACAAAACAAATAAACTTGGGAACTCAAAGCTAAGCAAGTGCCTTCTTAGTGTTTTTGTTTCTTTTTAGTTATCTCTCCTAATCATTTGTTGCTTCTTTCAGATATCCTTTTCTAAGCAATTTTATGGATCTGTGACAAAATCAGATTATGTGACGTTACGACATGGTTTCATTATGGTAAAGCTCTAGTGTGCCATATTTGCTGTCAAATTAGTAATGTCTCAGCTAGCTATTGGTCAATGGCTTCGATGCTTGAGTAGTAAAATTTATCCTTTCATGTTTTTGTTAGACCCACTGCAAGTCAAATCCAAAGTTTAATTTTCACAAGTACATGATTCGCGCCCTTGAAGATGATTTCAAGCAAGTTGTTGGTATAAGGTAAGTTCTTCTGTATTATTGCTTCTATGCGTGTATGACATTTATACACCATGTAATTGCCAATAAAACTTTAGTGCCATTTGTGTCATTGTGTATAGTCATTGGTTCTTTTGTAATAACAATTACATTTTTTGTGTTTGCAGTTGGTATCTTTGGCTCTTTGTGGTTATCTTCTTGTTGCTCAATATCAATGGTATGCTATAAGATATAAAGTTATGCTTCTCGTATGTCATGAATTAATTGTCTCTGCCCAGACTGACACTTTACAATGTCAAGACTGGCATCTAAAACCCGGTTTTATGTTTTTGTATTTACCTCATGATCTTGTTTATATGGACTGTGGTAGTGTTATATATCTCTCTCTGTATTTCGTAATGAAGTTAATTTAAATACATTCTGGTGTAAAAAAGGAAATGAGCTTAAGAATTATTTTTTATGACCAATATGTTTTTGCCTATTATTTTTTGACTTGGCGATGAATATCAAGCATGCCAGTTAACAATATTGACCAGTATACATTTGCCTATAACTAGTAATTGATCTAGTTATATTTTTTGCTCTTGTTAATTACTAAATAACATCACTTGGTATCTTGTTATTAAGATGTCTGCTTAACTTTTCCAGGTTGGCATACATATTTCTGGATTGCTTTTGTTCCTGTCATCGTAAGTATCTTGATTAAATTTTTTATCCTTTCTGAGTGGACATTTACATGGCCGTGCATTCATTTTACCTGTCTTACATACCCTTCTTGTCTTAATTTTGTTTGAGGGGTATTTTGTTTACAATGTTGCATGGAGTTTCTTAATCAAATCAAGCAACTATACAGTAGAAAACTATTGTTTCTATTAAACCGGTGTCATACCTTGATTTTCTGCTGCTGCATACATACAAGGTGATTGGTTCAACAATTTCCTTAAAATTTCTATAATATCGTATTTTTTAATATTTTGGAAAAAGACTACCTCTTAACACTTATTTCTGGACATATTTTTAGTGTCTATCCCACCAAAAGGCAGGTATAGTCTTTTTTTGGGTTAAAGTTAGTCAAGCTCAGTCTCCAAAAGATCTTGGAAGCTCACCTTTTGCTCACGGTTAATGACGAGTCTTTGTATTGGTTTACAAGACTTGAACTGTTTAAGAAAATAAAGATTGGTTTTATTGATAACAATCACATCAATTACACCAAAACCTTTAAAAAAGAAAACAAAAGTATGCTGAAATAAATAGGAAGATTCTGAAGATACTTTTTTCCAAATTACTATTGTGATATTGAGAATATTTTTTATCTTAACCTGCTATTTACAACAAGAAGGATAGAGGAGGGGGAGATATACTTGCAAAGGCACCTTAACACCTACATCAGTAACAATATATTTGGAAGGGTGCGCGTATCTTGTGTCTGTGTTTGTGCTCTATTCTGTTGTTGTGCTTCACTGCGACTCATGTCTGGGCAGCTGAGTGTGGCTATTAGGCAATCCTCGTAAGTTGTGGATTGCGTTATTGGCTGAATATTCTAGAATACACTCAGCTGTTGATTATAGGAGAGTCACATTTGTGCTAGTGTTTTTCTTTGTACTGGTGTTTTCTTGTTAAACCCGTTTGCACCGGCATGCATGTCTATATGTGCGTCCAAGTTGACGTATAGTAGGCTTTCTCTGTTTGGAATATCCTTATTTTTTTTATTGTCCCCGTACTGTATCTCTCTCTCCTTCATTAATTTCATAATTCTGGTTTGCATTCTTTCAGCTTTTGCTTGCTGTGGGCACCAAGCTCGAGCATGTAATAACCCAACTAGCTCATGAAGTGGCTGAAAAACATGCAGCCATAGAAGGTGACTTAGTTGTGCAGCCATCAGATGAACACTTTTGGTTTCATCGGCCCCGTGTTGTCCTCTTCTTAATTCACTTTATCCTTTTCCAAAATGCCTTTGAGATAGCATTTTTTTTCTGGATATGGGTAAGCAAATAATTCTCTTGAAGAATAATCCTCTTATTCTTTTTTTTAGTTTCCTTTTGCTTTTTGGTTTAGAGAGGCACGATGAGTGGTTGGGGGTAATTATATGTAGTTGTGTTGAATATAATGAAGCCCCTGTGCGCTCACTTTTCAGCTTACATATGGGTTTGACTCCTGCATAATGGGTCAAGTTCGATACATTATTCCAAGGCTCGTTATTGGGTAACTTTTAACAATTTAACAATTTTCTTTTGAGGAATATGAATTCTTTCTTTGTGACTATCAAACTATTTAGCTGAATCTTTTCTTTTTTTATCCTTCTATATATTGGGATTACAGGGTATTTATTCAGGTATTATGTAGCTACAGCACCCTGCCACTCTATGCAATAGTTACGCAGGTAGGCTTGCGTAGCTCTTCAAACTAAAATGCTGGTTAATTAGGAATTTAAGTAGTGTCCTCTTTTCATTGACTTCCATAATTTCACACTGTAGATGGGAACTCACTATAAGAGGGCAATATTTAATGAGCATTTGCAACACAACATTGTTGGTTGGGCACAAAAGGCAAAGAAGAGGAAAGAACTGAAAGCTGATGGGCGTCCTGGCCAAGGAAGTTCTCAGGAGAGTGGTAATACTGGAATCCAGCTTGGCTCAATTTTCACGAAGAAGGCATCTGCTCCAGGAGACACTTCTTCTGCCCCCAAAGATGACGGAACCACCTGACTCTGCATGTCTAAGTCAACAATTACTATCTTATTCTGTAAAGTTGCACACAAATTGCACTTTTCTTTATATTGTTTTCTTTGATAACTTAGTGTAGTGTAGCATTTTGGAACATTTGTTTGAGTTGGTGTAAGCGGGTTCGCGTAAGTTCGAAATTCTGTGAGTAGATGGCGCCATTGTCATTTCCAAAAGCACTCAGAGTCATCGGATTAGGATCCCCTGCACTGCAAAAGAACTGCAGGATCTTCCAGTTTTAACTAGTATGAAACATTTTTGCCTTGTATTTTTATTTTATATTTAACGTGTAAAAATGTTTTCGATAATGAGATTTATGCCATTGAAACTGTGAACAGCAGAGAACCCTCGTCCGGCAGCCATCACTCAATCGATCCAGAAAAAAGTGATTCATGATAGCACACAACCTTTCAAGGACCCCCACAAGCCTCCACCTAAACCCCACCGTTGGATAAATAAGTATTAACTCGAAGAAAAAGGATGCTTAGATAACAAATTAAAGTCATTGAGCACTTTAAAAAAAAAGTACAACAATGTTTCCAACGAAAAGAGAGAAGTTTAGAATGTTATGCATTATGGAGGAAATAGAAATAGAAATAATTATGATAGTTATTTAAAAAAAATAATTATTTAATTATTTAAAAAATATAAATTACTCAATTATTTTTTATTAAATAAATTAGTTTTCTTTGTTGAAGAGTAAAAATGTGCAATTAAAGGTGACATCACAAAAAGTTAACAAATGATGTATATCCTTTATGTAGTACTACAAAAATATTTGAAGAAAAAATATTACAAAGAAAATAAATTTAAAAAGTATGTAAATTTTAGGGTATTTTGTTAAGAAAAAAATATCTATAACGTAAAATAAACAAATAATTTGTAAATAATTACAATTTTATAAAAAAGTAAAATTTATTTATTTATTTGTAAATAAGATATTCATGAGTACTCTTTAATCATTTTAAACTATATGTATTTAATCACAGTAACTATTTGTATGATGAGATAATAGACTTTTCACTCCAATGTCCAAATCTATCAATCACCAACGGGAACATTATGCCACATGAATGTAAATTTAATTGATTTGAATTTAGGAATAGATTACTTTTTTACTTGTAAGAAGAAAGAAAGAGAGATCGAAAAACCCTAGTGGAGTGGGGGAGAGAGAGTAACGAAGGAGTAAAGGCATGACGATCCATTCGATAGTGATACAGAAGCTGCTGAGCACGAATGCGCAGGTGGGTCGACGAGTTGCTGCTCACCATTTCAAGGGCTACACCTATGGCTTCCGCAACAAGATGGCCATCATCGACTCCGACAAAACCCTCATTTGCATGCGCAGTGCCTTCAACTTCATCGCCTCCCTCGCCCGCCACAACGCCCGCTTCATGTTCATCAACACCAACCCTCTCTTCGACGACATCTTCCAGCTCATGACCAAGAAGGTTGGCTCCTACTCCACCTCCACCAGCTCCCTCTGGCGCACCGGCGGCTTCCTCACCAACAGCTACAGCCCCAAGAAGTTCCGCTCTCGCAACAAGAAGCTCGTCTTCGGCCCCACCCAGCCCCCCGATTGCATCGTCATTGTCGACACCGATCGCAAGTCTACCGTCATCAACGAGGCTTTCAAGCTTCAGATTCCCGTTGTTGCATTGGTCGACTCCGCCATGCCTCTCGATGTCTACAGCCGCATTGCTTATCCTGTTCCCGCCAATGATTCTGTTCAATTTGTTTATCTGTTCTGTAATTTGATTACCAAAACACTGCTTCATGAGAAGTCTGCTGCTGCTGCTGCGGCCGCTAATCTCATAATTGATTCTCGGTATTATGCGTTACCTAATTCGAGCTTTCTCATTTCATTTTCCCCGTTGTATTTACTTAATTGATTCTCTAACGAATTAAAGAGAAGAAGCTCCGCGCAAGGGCAAGAGCAAGAGCGATTTGGATAACGTCGACATAATCGTGGTTTCCAATGATAGTTTAGCTCCCTTACCCGAAGGTAAACTAAACCGTAGTTGCAAAACAAACTTATTTGCTTTCTGTTTTCTCTTCCTATCGCCTTTTACAAAGTTTACCTAAGCAATTTTCACATCCAAAGCAGATACAGAGGAAACTAGGAAGCTTTTGGACAAGTTTGTTGTTTTGAAGTTCAATGGTGCCCAAGGAAGAAATATGGATCCTGATGGTCCCAAGTAAGCCACTCACCCAACACCTCACTTTAGTCTACATCTAATTTGGTGTTGGTGGAGCCTTCTTCATTTAACGTATGCTTTACATACAATGACTGGTTTCGTTTGAGCAATATGTTTTTATACATAATTTCCTTGCCGAAGGCAGACAATTGGACCTTTTGTTTGGAAGGGTTTCACACCTTTTTACACCATATTTGTTCTATACGTATTTTCCCTCCTGTTTGTGTTGTTGCTGTTTTCTACCCCCTTTTCTTCTCTTCTACATGTAACCAAAATATTTTGAAACAATTAAGTACTTTTTACTATATTTTGTGTTTGTTTACGTATGCATGCATAAATAAGTACATGTGTTGTTGCTTTTTCTACCCCTTTTTCATGTAATCAAAATATTATGAAACAATTTTGTACTTTTTACTTTATTTTGTGTTAGTTTATGTAGGCATGTATAATTACATGTGTTTCTATTTATGTGCATCAAGTGTTTAAAGTTATATTCTTTTCTTACACCCTCTTTCATGGATTAGTCTAAACCTTATACTTGATGACTTATTGAATTTACACTAATAAAATGTTTCGACTCATGTAGATCTGCAATTAATATTAGTGATGGACAGACGTTCCTGGACATGATCATTAACCAGATTGAGGTGAGACATTTATACATAATGTATGAGTTTATGATAATCATATTTTCTTATATTACTGTACTCCTATGAAAATCATTGGCGTATTCTTTGTTTTGTCTATTTTTTTTTTTTTTTATGAATGATTCAGATTGTGCACATACTATACAGTTGTCATTGACTGGTTTTCTCTGGTTCTTATTATTTTTCTGTTGTTATTTGGTAGATGCTCAACTCCAAGTATGGATGCAGGGTTCCTTTGCTGCTTTTTGACAAAAATGATATTCGGGATAGTTCTCTAAAGGTGAAATGCCGTATCAATTTCCATATGTAATTGTTGACTTCAGCTACTGTTGTAATCTTCAGCTTCATTTTCCATAGGTTTTGGAGAAGTATTCGAAATCAAGTGTTGAAGTGCACACATTGAAGCCGGTTTGTATTTGTTTCAATTCGGACGAAGTGATATTGATTTGTGATTTCTCATGACCTATACATCATAATATATAACATTATGTAGGGTGAAAGTGGAGAATTGAAATTATCGGGTGAACATTCCAGTAAGGAGGAAATGTATGTCATCCTTCAAATAAATATCTGCCTATTAAATTCAATTCTAAACTTGTTGTGCATGTCTATAGAATAATACATCTTTAATGTCCTCCAATTGATGGTATTGTTATTATGTTATGGACATGTTAAAATACTGTTATTAGTCTTACCTCTGGTATAGTCTAGATGTTTTAGCCATAATTTAGTTGTGTGGAAACAATGCAGAGTAATTGGATTAGCCATTCTCTGTTTACGGGATTGCTTTCTGAAATATTGTGAGACATGCCATCCGTAATTGTTTTATAAGATATGGATTAGTTTGGATCCAGTAGCAAGGGATGGGACTCTAATGTGTGGTTTATAAGGTCTTACACTTCAACAACAATGAATAACTTTTGGTGGTGTAGTTCTCCCTCCCTATATTCTTATCTGTCATAAAGGCATGTAAAATTAGTGTATGTATAAGTGTATCTTCAAATTTCTTTATTATTCCGTGCTATATTCACATTCATCAGTTTAAAACTTTTAATGGTATGTGGATGACATGATAAGTGACAATTCTTAATGGATCTTGGATAAACCCTAATACTGACTAAGAAAACAAATTTTAAACTTAATTCAGCTCTATGAAATTGACTTATAAAGAGAGACTTACATACACTTATATACTATAATATGATAAACCCTAATACTAACTTAGAAAACAAATTTTAAACTTAATTCAGCTCTACGAAACTGATTTATAAAGAGAGACTTACATACACTTATATACTATAATATGACCATGTTTTTAGTTGTTATGGAATTTCCTACATTCCCAAAACATTGACTTCAAAGATAATATTAAGGGTGACAAATAGCTATTGTTTATTGGGTTGCAAATAAGCTAGTGGACTTAATAGAGTACATCTCATTTACTTTGTAAGCTGATTGATTTTGCTAATGGAGATTAGATTAAAAAGACACCAAGAAATATAAAGCACAAAATCTAAGGTATGATTAAGAGAGGGTCTTGTTTGATCAATGCCATGAACTTTTATTTGATAGCCATCTGCCATGGTAATCCAAACAAGATAGATGATAGAAAAGGGGCTTGTTACCAAACATATCGTTAGAGGCACCAGAGTTAAGAGTCCAAGGGAGGAGGATTGAGAAACAAGGGCTACAATGATTTCAGAGTGAGCAACATTGGTTTGTGTATGTTGTGTGGCTGCCTTGTATTGAAGATACTCACTATAAGCATCAATAGGAATTGATACATCATTAGATGGTCCTAGAGAAACAACCTGAGCAATATTAGTAGTCGGAGCTTGTTGTCTTGCGTTTGTATGACAATCTGTCTCAATATTGTCATACCATTGACAATAGTTCCCATGAGGACGTTGACCATGATTTCTACCCGTTAGTGGAGTGGGAGTAAAAGGCAGATGTATTTGTTGAAAGTTCAGAAGACTTCCCAAACATATGAGGAGCTAAGAAACAAAGTAATTGTTCACTAATGGTGTCATAAAATTAAACAATTGTACTAGATAATATTTGATTACAAATAAAGGTAAACTCAGGAGGAAGCCCAACTAAAACAGAGGGGGATAAGAAAACTAAAACTATTGATGCAATATAAAAGAAGAATTGTATGATATTGTGTCTAATGCATACCATATTGTATATGTATTTTTACTAGTGTAGGAAATGAAATACATTAAATGTTTACTTAAAAATCAGGGATCAATGATCCTAATTTCCTAGAACCTGTAACAGCTAATGATTAACAAATTTGTAATAGTTAATGACCAATTTTCATTCTAACATATTTCAACCTATCGAATTGTGCAGTCCAGTGCTTGCAAATTGGCTTTCATGATAAATACTTCATTTTAAACTAATTTACTAATTCTACGTGTTAAGGCATCCATTCGATGATGTTGAGGTGTTCCGATCACTCATGACTGGTGGAACCATTGATTCCTTATTGTCACAGGTATGAACCTTTTTATACTGTTGGGCACTTCTACCTAAGCTGGTGTCCTATTGCGTTAAATTCTATCTAGAACTGTATGAGACAGACTTAAAGACTTAAAGTTGAATTTTACGACTGTAACAATATAAGACTATAATCGAACATTTCATAAATTTTCATGTGTGAGGTTGTGCATATTTTTTCCAATTTTTACTAACTTATTCATATTATTTTCCAGGGTAAAGAGTATATCCTAGTGTTGAAGTCAGACAATGTGGCGACAATTGTTGATCCAAGTATCCTTCATATAGTTTTTATCATTAATGACAACATTTTTTGGAGACATTACTTGTTATTTCCTAATCTAGCTTTGAGATTAACATATTTTTATTTTTATCAAACTTGACTGACTTGTAGATATACTAAATCATTTGATGATTAATGATATTGAATATTGCATGGAGGTGAGCATAATTATTTGTGTCCATCATATGAACTGCTACCATTTGTCTTCCAAGGGAATATGAGTAATCTGCTTCATTTTCTTTCTTTTTTACAGGTGACACCAAACCAATCATTTAACTTAATCTTACCCACAATGAAATTTAAGGTATATTCTTCATTTCCTTTACTTTACATCCCTTCTTTAGTCACTAATATTTGTGTCAGACTTAGTGTGTGATACTTAATCACTTGTCTTCAATATTTGTGCAACTTTTACCATGTGCCATTATATATGAGCATATAAGATGTACTTTGAAGTTGAGTTTTTTGGAATTTCAAATTTTCACTGTCACTGAAGGTAATATATTATTGTTTGATGTGATTAAATGCTGATAAGGTAATGGGGTAGTTTGGTTGCTATTACCTATTAAAATGGTGCTATGATTTGTATAATTTAACATGGACAGCTTTGACTAAACATTATATGTTTGTTAATCTGTGCAGCTTGGGGAGATTGCCCGAAACCAAGATAAAAATGTAAGTTATAATTTTTATTTTATTTTCGTAACTTTTACATGCATTTGTATTTTTTTTATCATTTTAAGTAATAGTTTTAGAGGATTTATTTTGAATTTCTGACAAGACTTATGAGAATATTACACCAATCTGATTTAATTTATTTTTCCAGAATGATGTGTTGAAGTTGAAGAACAATTTCAAACTCATTGATACAACAAACATGTGAGTGGAATGCTGGTTTTTCTTCAACAATGTATTAAAATTTACCAAAAGTGCTAAATTGCATGTGTTGTACTTTGCACAGGTGGGTGAGTTTAAGAGCCATGAAGAGATTTCTTGATGCTGATGAACTAAAGCAGGAGAAGCCCTCAATTTTTAAGGTATGATTTCCCAGCTGTCATTAGGTCATTATTCTATTAATGACTCGTGTAAGAATGAATTGAATGGGTTCCTTCCACCAGGAGAATGATCAAACTTATACATCAATCACATTGATACATCATTGATACATCAATCACGGATAAAAAAGTTGCCAAAATCTGTTTGAGCAACCCTTTTTTCTTTTATTTTGGTAAAAGAAATTTCTTAGTCTCATTTTTTTTTTATCTTTTTAAATTATCTTTATTTAGGATTTCTTATCCTCCTATCATTTTGTAGTTATGTTTCTCTCATTCACTAATTTTTCCGAACACAACTCCATAAACAGCTAAGAGTGGCAAAACAATCTATTTATCAAGCTTTCATTCCATCTGCAAGTATATACACAATCTATCCGTTACAGCAGTATAAAAAAATGGATTAGATCAAATCCATCCATTTACATCATTATTTCTCAAAATCCAGCAGATCCTCCTATCAATATTTAGTGGATTAAAATTAATCCAACCAATGTTTCATATTATGTCCTCTAGTATTTAGTGGATTACAATCTTCTAACAACTTCTAGTAGTACACTTAATATCCTACTAACAGAAACAAATCCAATGAAGTGACACAAACCCAAATTTCCCAGATAATACCAAAAGGTTTATTCTGTTTCAGATGCTAATCTGCAAATTATGAGTGAGCTGTGCGAGGCCAACTAACCTGCTGTTACCCATTGATGTTAATTTTAATCCCAATTGAAACAAATGTAGTCCGTGAGTTTATTATGAAGACAGTTAAGAGTCAGTTTGTTTTTAAGATTTGTTAGTCTGGTAATGGTGTTAAAGATATCTATCAATATGTAAATGGCTGAATCCTTTCTTGTTGTAAGTGGCTTTTCAGGATGTAATTTTTCTCAGCTTACATCTATCTTTTTTTCTTTCTCTGTTTTTTTATAATTCCAATTGACTTGAATTATGTCTCACTTCAGATTATGTCCTCTAAATGTTGAGCCATACAGGTTCATTTGTTTGTTAATAGGATTTTCATGTGATATTGTGACTACATGTATTAAAGGTCATTTGTATTACTAAACCATTAAGCACTACCGGTGTTATAAATACTTTAATTAGATTAAATTAAATATTAAGTTGTGTGACACTGGCCTCTGTCTTCTTGAAATGAGAGGGAAAGCTAGAATAAACTATTGACTGGTATAAACAGACAATCAGTTCTGCTAACTACGAAGTTACTGATTGCTGTTTTTAATGTATTTTCTTCATCAGTTCTTTGACAATGTAATTGGTGTATCTGTGCCCCAATCTGGGTTTTTTCCATTGGATGCAACATCAGATCTATTACTTCTCCAGGTGACACTGACTTCATTGTATATACGCAATTAAAGTTACTGAAAACATATTGTTTTCATGCATGACTGACCCCCTTTCACCAATTATGTTTCTTGCAGTCGGATCTATACACTTGTAGAGAAGGTGTTTTAACTCGCAATCCAGCTAGAACTAATCATTTAAATCCTGTGATAGACTTGGGACCTGAATTTGAAAAGGTGAAATTTAGTTTTTTCTTGTCTTATCTTTGCATTGCCATTACCTTTATATATGTGTTTTATTCTCAGGTTGGTGACTTCCAAAGTCGTTTCAAATCCATTCCAAGCATCATTGAGCTGGATAGTTTGAGGGTCAGAGGTGATGTGTGGTTTGGAACTAATATTACTTTGAAGGTACTATTGACGTTCCTTTCCCTGTTCATCTGCGTCTCTTTTGTCCTTTTCTGAATATCTGTGATTTTTGTCGTAAGTTATAGGAGCCTTTATATTCCAATCGATTTTAATCATACCCAATTTATAGCAAATTTTCAACACTACTAAAGATTTACGTGAAGCTCTAAAATCACTAAAAATATGGTCTTTAATATGTCTAAAGACTCCAAAACTGCAGCTCTGAGCAGGTCTTTAATATGGTCCTACTCACCAAGTAAAACGGGATTGAGAGACCTGGACTGAAATAAGACACGCACTTGCAGAACCCAGATGTAGTGTGTAAAGATTTGAAGAATTAAGCTCTTCTCATAAGAGTTGAGGCAGTCACATAGCCTCTCCCAAGCGTATCCAAGTTGTTTGGAAGATGTTGTGCAAGGGGGGCTGGTTGAGTGGGGGTCCGATAGTAAAAAAATGATAATTTAGCATTTTTCAGGAGAGTAGAAGCTAGATTATAATGTGTGAGTGAAGCAGAAAAATCTGAAGATAATTCTGGTCTCATGGTCAAGAACCACCATTCTGTTGAAAGATTGAGCAATGAAATATATGCTAATATTTGTTTTATATCTGCAACACATCCTCTGATGCCAGAATCACGTGGACTTGAAGACAGAGCCTGGACAATAATTCACTCTTTCTGAAGCTATATTTTAGAAAATGAAGGCCGATGAACGTTACACTTAGAGAGGCTCTTATGCAATGTTAATGCCCATAAACTTTTGGGTGAAGGCCACAATTGGTTTTATATTTCTGATACTCAGATTATCCCTGATCAACTATGGAAAATTTCTGGGTAATCCGTAAAAGAGATAAATCACTTTTTTTTTTTTTTTTTTTTTTTTTTTTTTAATTTGAAACTGATAGATCTCGGATATCAGTAGACACCAGACAGTACCTTCTAAAATAACTGTATTGCTCTTCTTTTCTGCTTTACAAATTTTTTTGTTAGACTCTAAGGTTTCTGCTTACTATAAAGTAGGGTAAGTTTTTTTCTTTTGGTATGGAATTGAAGATTATAATTAGGTGAACTGAGTATAATACAAATGTCATTATAACTTACTGTAAGCATTCAAAATCAGTGAACTTCGATTCATATAATTTTATGAGAAGTTTATTTGCTATGATTTTCTTGTATTTATCTGATTATTACTGATTTTCAGGGGAGAGTGACTATTTCTGCAAAACCTGGCTTGAAATTGGAAATTCCAGATGGGGTCACGATTGAGAATAAGGTATGATACTAACTTCGGTATGAGCTTTTTGGGATGTAGGTGGGATGTTAGTTGGAAGAGTTTGCTGTTCTGTTGGTGTTTAAGGGGTTGTAGGTGGGATGTTAGTTGGAAGAGTTTGCTTTGTTAGAACTGGTATAATGGGGATTCATGTCGTTGTTTTTTTACCTTTTGTCATCATTGGTTGGATAAGCCTGACTGACTGTGCAAGCCTAAGCAGTATTGAGGCGGGTCATTTATAATGGAGACTGACGCTTTCTGGCATCATGACACAGGAAGATGATTATGCACGATTCTCCAGAATTCAATCCATAATTATTAGTTTAATTGGATATTATGATGTTTTCCTAATGAGCACATTTGGCTGCTTTACAGGAGATCAACGACCCTGCAGATATCTGAGGATAAATGAACGGTTTGTGGAAGTTGGGATTTGGTTCTGGTGAATACATCATGACTGCTGAACTTTAATTTGCAGTGCTGAACAATTTAGTTTGTCATATTAGCAGCCACCTACCAGCCATCTTTTAGGTTTTCTATTTACAGAGAACTAAAAGGTTGGAGAAGAACATAGTTCCTTACTCTTTTTTTCTTTCAAGCAGCATTATAGTGGTGAGATAATTTACTCATCTATCTATTCATTCTAAAACTTTTAGGGCAAGGCCTGGCACAGTCCCAGCCGAGGGCAGAACACGAAATAGGAATGGTTTCAGTTTTGCTTGTCTTCTGCCTTTATAGTATTAGAATCACACCAATTATTTATTGTACCAATGAGTTGGAGCGTACAGACAGACCAGACATTTTTGTCCTATAACCTACTCCAAAAATTCTTGACTTGCTTTTAATAAACATTTTTTTCTAACTTGAAAATCATTATTATTATTGTCTTACACAGTAGCATATGCATATATAAGGGATAAACAAAATTGCAATATTTATGTAGAAGTCATAATAAGAGTTTGTAAGAACAATCGGAGAACTTTACTCTTACTGAACTGATTTAAATAACATAATGATGGATACTAAGTTTACTCGTACCAAACTCTTCTTTTAGGCCCCGGTCGATTTCAATGGAATTGACTTGAGTTTCTCTAAATTGCCTTTTTTGAAATTATTTATTAATGAAATTGTAATATATAAAATGTAATATATTATCTCTAGATCTCTAGATAATTTTGTTTTGTGAAGGATAAATACTAAATTCGATGCAATTCTACATGAGGTTCCAAAGTGAAGAACATTTTTATAGTTACTCGAAATAAAAGAATTTAGTGCAAAGTCAGTTAATTTAGCATTTATAATTTATTTATTACTCTTAGAGAATGTATTTATACAACATACTTAGAAAAATGATAGACGAATTAACCAAGAAGTGAAAAAGAAAGGCGTATTGAATTCAATCCATCTTTAGGATAATTTATTTGAGAAGTAAAATATTGCTAATCCCAGAATAAAACAATTGTATCTGTACACAATTTAAATTCCTAATGACAAAAATATTGCATTTCAGACATGTTTTTGGATAAATATTTGACTTGGGCCGGGCTTGACTACTAAAAGGAACGGGTCTTTCCATTCCTCAGCGGAGAGAAAGAGAGAGAGAGAGAGAGAAAGGATAAGAGTTTAAGATTAATTCCAGTGTGCTTCTTCTGTAAGTGTGAGTCTGTGACGCTCACTGAGATAAGGAAGCAAAGCAGGCATGTCAATCTTGTCCATTCCGTCGCCGATATATGGTTCTTCTCATTCTTCCCTTTCAATTTCTCGGCTGCCGTCTTCTTTGAGGGCTCAGCCACTGCATGTGAGTAGAAGGCCAAAACTGAAAGGTGTGGTTATGATGAGTCTGGAGGCAGGTATTGGAGTCATGGCCACCAAATTGGGTATGATGAGCTTCTTCCAACCCGACGGCGAGGTTGTTCCTGTCACTGTCGTTGGCTTCAAAGAAGGCAACATTGTCACACAGATCAAAACTGAGGCCACCGACGGCTACCACGCCGTCCAGGTTGGTTACCGAAGGGTTCGAGACCGCAAATTGACCAAACCCGAAATCGGTCATCTCGAGAAGGTTGGTGCCATTCCCATGCGTCATCTTCAGGAGTTCCGTCTTCAAACCGTTGATCAATTCGAACTTAACCAACGCCTCGTTTTCGATGACCTCTTCAAGGAGGGTGATCTTGTTGATGTCTCTGGCACCACCATTGGCAAGGGTTTCCAAGGTCATCTCTCTTCGACTTCTTTCATCCCTGCCTTTTTCAAATATTTAGGGCGTCCGATTCAAATTCTTCCCTATTTACTTCGTATGCGAAATTTTCAGTAACGATAGGTCCAAATTGAAGTTGCTGAATGATAGATATTATACGTTTCATACCGGAAAAATCATGCAATTAAATTACCTCTGTTGTTAGGGATTAAGAAGCTTTTCTGTGTTGAAATTGAATGCCCTCTTGCTCATATGAACATTGAAACATTTGACAGGTGGAATCAAGCGTCATAACTTCAAAAGGGGTCCAATGACCCATGGTTCGAAGAGTCATAGACAACTGGGATCAATTGGTGCTGGAACCACACCTGGTCGTGTGTACAAGGGAAAGAAGATGCCCGGAAGGATGGGAGGAACCAAGAGGAAGATAAGAAAGCTTAAGATTGTCAAAATCGATAAAGATCTTAACGTGGTAATGATCAAAGGTGCTGTCCCTGGTAAGCCTGGAAATCTTCTCCGGATAACTCCGGCCAAGATTGTGGGCAAGAACATTCCAAACAATTAGCACATCCTTCCTTTTTCTTCTCACTTCATGCTGCATTTCATTAACTTGTCTGTAATTGTTGCATTCCTCTGTTGGCCCTTAGGTGCTACTTTATGTATACCTACTACTATTGCGTTTTTCAATTCATTGAATCATACACCACCTTCCGAGTTTGGGTTCCGTATCTTAGTTGCTCAACATAAGATATTGTGAATGCCGTATCTTGTTTCCAGATGAAATCAGCATCTTGATTGACAACCTCCCCACAAAAGTGACATTCATTTGCTGAACTTCACTAGATTTTTGTAATACTATATGTAATTGATGCCATATGTAATGTCACACACGCACACCACTGTTATATTCTTATCAATTATCAAACAGCATATGGAAAGAGGAGCTTCCGGGTGATTAGAAGAAGGGAAATCAAAAGCTCACGGAAATATAAAATATAGAGAAAATAAACCAGAACTTTATTGATTCTACTTTACCAACATGTTTAAGATTGAGTGGAAGGAACTTGAATTCCTGATAGGAAAGACTCACTTAATACTTGATTATATGTTAAGGGATTGGCCTTTCCCCTAAAAGATAAATTCTCTTTTAGGAAGTTTTGCCCGATGCATGTTATAAGATTTTTGAAAAATTTATATTTTCCTGGTACCTATTTTTTTTTTAATGAGATTTGAAATTTAATCTTCCTAAAGTGATTAAATCTTTAAAATTCATAATATGATCTTTTATTGTTTATTAATTTTGAATTTGCAATCAAATCAGATATTAAATATATTCATTCCATTCATTTAGCTTATCTTTATATTTAGTGAAAAAGAAAAAAAATGATTTAAAAAGTATGGTTGCTTAGATTAATAGAAATAATAAAAGTTGAAAAAGGAATGACAAAAACAATTGATTAATTTAATTAATATAATAAATTTAAAAAATTATATAATAATTAAATTGTTTGTGGTCTGTAAATTAATTATTATTCAGTAAAAAATTATAATTTTTTAATATTATTATTATGTTATACTATAACATAGGGGAAGTTGAAAAGAATAAAAGTAATGGTGAAGACGAAAAACATTAATGTCAGACAACACAAATTTAAAACAATTGAGAAGAACACTCAATAAAATTATTAACAATTTTCTTATTTTAAATTAAAATATTGAAATATAATATTGATAAAATAATAAATAAAAATATTTAACATGTAATTGTAGATGATATTTTGACACCTGCTAAAAAAACCTTATTTAACAATTTGAAATTGAATATTTTTTTCTAACCATTATTTTTTTATAAACTTTAGGTTATAAGATTTATGCGGAGTTAGTGTGCATGTTTTGGGGTTTGAGAAATAAAATTTAGCAGTTAAAATGATAGGAGAATAAATAAATAAATAAGTGAAAACCCTAATTCTGATTTGTGGTGCAGAATGGAAGGGGAAGGAGAAAGGGGAAGGAAAAGAGGGGGGCGTGTATGCTGCGTTTGCAACAAGGAAAGGGCTTCCGTGAAGAGGCCCAAAACCCTACAGCACATGTGCAGAGAATGCTTCTTCAATGCTTTCGAATCTGAGATCCATCAGGTCATCATTCAAAACTCCCTCTTCATCGCCGGCGACCGCGTTGCCATCGGTGCTTCTGGCGGCAAGGATTCCACCGTCCTTGCCTACGTCCTCTCCAAACTCAACCGCCTCCATAATTACGGCCTCAATCTCTTCCTCTTGTCCGTCGACGAGGGAATCACCGGCTACCGTGATGACTCTCTCCAGACCGTTCATCGGAACCACCTTCAGTACCAACTCCCTCTCCAAGTGGTTTCCTACAAGGACTTGTACGGATGGACCATGGACCAAATCGTTGACGTCATTGGCTTCAAAAACAACTGCACTTTCTGCGGCGTCTTCCGTCGCCAGGCCCTTGATCGAGGTGCTGCTCTCTTGAAGGTCGACAAACTCGTTACTGGTCACAACGCCGATGACATTGCCGAGACCGTTCTCCTCAACCTCTTGAGAGGAGATGTTGCCAGGTTCCTTCTCTCTTCTCTTCTTCTCCTCTCTCTTACTCTACTGTTCTTCTTTCTCATTTATCTCTTTCCTTTTCCGTAGATTGAGTAGGTGCACCTCTATTACCACCGGTGAAGATGGTCCAATTCCTAGATGCAAGCCTTTCAAGTATACGTACGAGAAGGAGATCGTCATATATCCTTCCACTCCCTTCCCAAATTCAATTTAATTTCGATTCATTTTCTGTATTTTCTGTTTTGATTCCTTGACCGATTCATTACGTATGCATATTTCAAGAGGCTCGACTACTTTTCCACTGAATGTAATCTCTATTCTTATCTGTTTAATCGTTGTTTTCCCATCAAACGGATTAGTAAAACATTCTGATTACAATTGCAGGCATCTATTCTCCAAATGCATATCGAGGTTTTGCTCGCGAGTTCATCAAGGATTTGGAAAGAATCAGGTAAGTTGTTGCTTTACTTAAGCCACATCCTATTCTTGCACTTACGGGTTTATGTGTAACGTGAAATGCAGACCTAGAGCCATTCTTGACATCATCAAATCAGGGGAGAATTTCAGGATTTCTACTACTACCAAAATGCCCGAACAGGGAACATGCCAACGATGTGGTTATATTTCTAGTCAGGTATTTTTCTGCTGGGTAAGATTTTGATGAAGTAGCCTTAAGTGCCACTATTCATATATGCTTTATATGCAGAAATGGTGTAAAGCTTGTGTTCTGCTTGACGGGCTGAATAGAGGATTGCCTAAACTGGGGATTGGACGAAGTCGTGGCGGTGTTGGTTCTGAGAACGGAAAAGAAAGTAAAGTAGATAAGAGCATCCAGGGAAAACAGTGTGGAACTCTAGACTTCTGATTTGAATCTACGGTGTCTGTGTACTAGTGCTTAATCTATCCATAAGAGAATTCAATGGAATGGTAGTTATTGACAGTGCAATTATTTTTATCTATGAGGTGAAGTCACGCTTCCTGGATTAGATCCCTTGACAAGATAAACCGACTCAACAAGACCTATAAAAAGGATTGAAATGTGAAACTGATGGTTTCATGTGATAAACATAAAGGAAGGTTCACAATAGATGCATTTTTGTACACAAAGTCCATCCGTGAATATGAATACGAATGGAATGGTCGAGAGAATGTGAGTGAAGAGGCAACATCATGTCAGTTCTATACAAATATTTGACGATTTATTATTTGTAAGTTTTATGATTATTTCATATTAACATTATTTTAGGCATTAACTTCCTTGAATAGTGTCATCACGTCAATGTGAAGTTTGAGATTCAAAACTCTAACAGGCTTTTACTTTTTGTACCTTTATAATACCCCTTGCACCTCCATAATTTTGGAAATGCCAAGTTTGTCCCTTCCTCTCTAATTCGAAATATACCATTGAAAACGCCTTACTCCGTGGCGGTTGCTTCGTGTCTACAAACCGTTTTAATACCTTTCAGAAAAAACTCCGAAAACGTACATTTTGGAATCGGTGGCACATGGTAGCAAGAAATATTTTTGAAAAAAAAAAATTCCGAATGCTACATTTGGAACTCCATAAATTTTATGTCATTTAGGATGCCAGAATATAAAAATGCTCCGTCCCTGAAAAACTATTTCGGAAAGGGTGATGACTTGTTCCAGATTGTAAATTTTGAACTACCTCTCATCACGGATTTAATTTGTTGAACATGTATTGTAAAATAGTATAAAAACTATAGGCCAAAATTTGAACTTTTTAGGAATTATTGTAGTACCATTTAGGGGTGCACGTTGTACTTGGTGTAGGAAGAAAAAGGCGCTCACTTGTACTTTGTGCACCACCAGTCACGGTTGTAACGCTTGGCCACTTTGCTTTCCGCAGAAACAAGGCTAACAATATATGAAAAGGTTATATAATAATAGGATAAAAAAGTTAAATCCTGTTAAATTACTTCAGATGTAAGAATGTCTAGTTACTAAAAATACTCGCACCAAAGATAACTATTTTGGTGTCTCAGTCTTGCATATGTTAGTGAGTCGTACAAGAGGATAGAATGGAGGAGAGTATGGAATATTTAGACTAAAGAGGTTTTTCAAAATATTGAAATACAATTTCATAGCCGTGTACAACATGTCTAAACTTAGTTGTCATAGTACGAACACATGTAGGCAGGCATTGAAAACAACTGATCTAATGGTTGTATCATCACTAACCAAAAAGTATTACCTTTACGATCGGCTGCATCTACAAAACTACATTGTTATCTTTAACGACAAAAAAGGGAAGTTCTACATACACAAGGAAGTCCCTTCATTACCCTGTTCAGTTACAATGTAGGACAATACCGGAGATGCAACTCATAGAAATTTATCAGCTGAAAAATTAAGAAAATCATTAGCTTTAGGTAAAAATGAGGCCAAAGCAACATTTTCAAAAGATGTCAAAGCCATGAAAATTTGACAACGAAATAAACAACTCAATATGACTTGGATTAAGATTGCAGATTACCAGAAGTGGATTGTATGCCTTGAGATATCTGTTATTCACCATCACTTCTGTTCCATCAGACCTGTTAAGTTAATCAGGTAAGCTGTTATGTGAAGAAGCATGCAGTTTTATTATGGAAAATAATCCAGGTTGCTTCAATTTCCATGAGTAGTTGGATAAGATACAAATTTAGTAAAGGAAATGAAGTACAAGATTCCCATAAAATCGGGGAATGTTATGCCAAAATCATTTTTCACTTGCTACTTTTGTGGACGCCTGGCCTTTCATTTAAAACCATGCCTTTGGCTTGGTTTCTTTAACTCGAGAATTAGTACCAACATCTTATTACAAGTTTGCAATGCTCAAATACTCCAAAGCTCATCATCCCATGGATCTGGTATGAGATGGGATCATTTTATTGCATACCCATGATGTTTGTCTGAGTTTCTTCAGTGGAATCTCTATCACAGATGTAAAGGAGTCTAAACAGCTTTAATGTTTCTATCTTCTAAATTTTGTGGAACAGTTCAATGTTTTAATTTTTTTCATCAAATATTTTAGATCTGTGCCTAGCATCCCTTCTATTTTTTCATAGACATTCTATTTTCTAATAATATTTAACCATGCTTGAATGCCTTATTTTAGAATTGCCTATGTCGAGTGGATGGTTTTCTTCAATTGATATATAACATTGTTTCTTGTGTATGTTAATAAGCATCTATTATTGACCTTCAATTGTTGTCTTTTGCTATCAATGTCATTAATTGTTGTACAAATTGTAAATATTCCTGTGTTTTCAATTTTAGATATTAACAAGCAAAAAATCAATTAGTGAATAGAAAATTGTTAATAAAATGTCATCTCTATCTCGTTTTCCATTGTTATGCTTTTAAACAGACAATAACTACATCTTTTTATAACCACACCTAACCATCAAGGTTTTATGAATACATAAAATACTAAGGGTGCTCTCCAACTTAATTTATTTGCAGTTCGCAAAGTACAAATAATTGTTGATCAACATTCTCTCCTACCTAATTTTTGTTTGTGACTAACAATGAAAGAACATAGATTAGTGTGGGTATTTAATTAAGATAATATTGAAGAAAATTGAAATTGTTGCATTTAGGGAAGTGAATTTAAAAAATAACATAAAGCTTAAATAACACAAAGTGAAATGAAGTGTTAAATTGTCATTAAAAAGTAGAATGGTGACAAGTTAAGCCAAAATATAACATATTTGTGCTTTAGAATTTATATATTCCTATGACTAGAAATATACAGATTCTTTATGCTCCCCTTACTTTATACTGAAAAAGCAAACTTGTATTATACTCCACATAAAACCTTAATGAAAAAAATTTGTGGGACTTTCTCACTAATATAGTACTAACTTTTTTTATCTATACAACACAATGTATGACTCCAATCACTTTTGAACTCCAGCAAAAATGTTTCATCAATTTCATAAAGGAAATAATGATCATGCAAATCTTAAGCTGGCCTATTTTATTAAGAGAAGAACCAATATTCTTTCTCAGAGAAAAACAATACGGGAATAAGTCTTAAAACTAATTTAACAAAAAAGCATTTGCATTATAACAAGAATTACTTTATAAATAATAAAGGAAGTAAATGGTCACACCTTGAAATCTACAAAATGTTTTATCAATTTAATAAAGGAAGTAAATAATCATGCAAATATTAATTGATGGTCTATTTTGTTAAGTGAAGAAACAACTCAAAAGATAACAATAAAGAAAATATGCCCTGAAACTAAGTTGATAAAAAAGCATTTTCATTACAATTGCGTAACAACAAAAATTAGTTAATAATCAAGATTATTAAAGCATGTTGAATGCAAATGAAAAAAATTATCAATCACACCAAACATGTCAGTGTTAGGTGGGGTGATGACATAGTCGAAGTGGAACTACAAGAAATAAGATAAATAGAACTGGCCGAATCTGTTGAGCACGCGGAAGCTCAGTTTTGTCAAAGTACCAATTACCAAGGACAAACAATATACCAATAGCTTTTGATATCTCCTAATTGAATCATATAGGTTCTTACTAAACCAAACAGTTTTAACAGAATTGAATTACGAGGTGATTGCAAAACAGCTTACTAATATAATGGAGGCTTAGGATATCTTTTAGTTAAAAGTGTGCCCATTTCGATATACTGAATGCTGTTATGAGGCATTAAATTCTAAATAAACTTGCTATTAAGGTGTGATCTGATGAACAAATTACTCAACTAATGACCAAATCATTCTAGGACTAAACAAATGATCTGGCCGAATCACATCCCACACGGTTTAAGTTTTGATAACTATGATCACAAGTGATCGAACCCTTCAGCAATGTTGAATAAACTTTCAGTAAGACTGAACTTCATTACTTCAGTAATTCTTCTACTCATTTCATTCACTTGTCAGTTGTTTGAGGCTTTTGTTTTTGATTTTGTAAACCATTTGCTCATTATTGAGGAAATTCATATCCAATTTAAGACACTCTTAACCCCGTTTCAAAACTGACAAACTAAACCATGAAATCCAAAACCTTTAAACTTAGATATGTGTATAAATATCAATTTAGTTATTAAACTTACTCGTAATGAAAATAAATACAACTATATATTTTCAATCAAAAGTGTTAGTGTGCATGCGAAACAATAAAATTTGGAGTTGTTGGTTAAGTGACAAACCTCATGGCCATAAATGTCACTAAAACATCCTGCATATTGTCGGATAAAGAAGATGAATAACCTATTGGCTTCAAAATCTTGACAATATTGCAGGCAGTTTTAGCATCATCCATCTTCAAAGGACTATTATTCCCCACACAACCGGTGGTTCTCGTGCAGCCTGCTTCAACTGCACCAACAGGCACGCTGATTGAATTCTGAGCATCAACAGGCTTCCCAGCATCCGTCTCTCTCTTGAACCTCTTGACCGGACCACATTTTCTCCTTTTTGCTCCTCTGCAGCGCCCAGTTTGAGTTGGTTCCGCGCAATCCAGGTGACCACCATTGGCAGTTGAAACCTTAAGTTGCTGAAAATGCATTCCTAGGTTATCTAGCTCAAGGCCAGTGTTTGTTGTTGCCTTAAGTTCACAGAGCTTTGGATCATAATCATTTTGGTGGTGATCTGCAAAGGCGTTTACATTAGTTTGTTGGGGTTGAGGAAGGGTGGTAGGAGGAGGTTGGTTAGGGAAGATAGGAGTTTGAGAATGGGGGTTGTGAGTAGGAAAATGTCTAAGGCTGTAAGAAGTGGTAGAACGTTGACGGTGCTTCCTGATCTTGGTTTGATGAACGACATGCTTGCGCTTGCGCTTGCGAAAACTTGAAAAGAAATAAGAAATGTAAGAAACAAAATGTAATGTGACACATGCATACAGGGAAGAAGATGCATCTACCTGTCCTCCTCAAAAGCATGAAGGAGATCAGGAACGGACTGCAGATTTTCAAGAGGCTCCCAGGTATTGGCAGTTTCAGGCCATCCACGCCTGTTAATCACAGTTTCACAGCCTCATTCACACCTATTACGTCACTCACCATTATTATGTTAACAAGTAAAGTAAAAACTCACCATTTGATTAGGTACTGGAGCTCACCCTGTAATATTCAGTGAATCGCATCACCATTTGCAACATTCAATGAAGAAGAATAGAATTGAAGCGTATTAAGTGAAAAAAGAAAGTAATAATTATTAGTTAGTTGGTTTTGTTACCTTGCGTACCCTCCTACGGCGTATGGTTTCGATTTCATAGAAGCCATCTTCGAGGTTGAGGTTGGGGTTGGGATTGGGAGGCACGAGGGTTTGTTCTTCATTCCCATTGTCTTTGTGAAAGAGAAGAGGAACAGAGGACGAAGGTGATGAAGATGGTTCATTGGTTGAGGCCTCCCGAACTGAAATAGAAGTGGAAGTGTTGTTGTTGTTCATCCTCTTCTTCATTGCATCTTCGATCTTTACTTTACTTTGCCACACACACCAAATGCTGCTACTTCTTCTACTCTTTTCTCTTTTTTTCTCTCCACAATAGGACCCAGCACCACCCTCTTCTATCGATTTACTTTCCAATAATAATAACATCACACTCAACTTATTAATTGCACAATATAACTATTTAATATATATTATTTTACATTATATTCTCTTGTCCATTTCCTCTTTAGTCGTCATCTGTTTTCTCTTTTTCTTTTACCGCTTAGGATAGTATTAAAACCTTTAATCATTTTAAAGTATTTAATGTACACATCTGGAATGAACCCTAAAAAACCAGTACAATGTTAAATCCGTTATGTTCCTATACTATGCATGGCTGTTACTTTTAGCTGTTAGTAATTAACTGTCAAAATACATTTATTTTTCCATTCACCTTTCCATGTGGGACTGCGGTATTCACTTTACCATACACTCAAGTCTCTTATCTGCTCCAAATATTCGCAACAGTTGAATTTGGCGTTCAGGGGAAAAATTGATTCGAGCCAACAGTGCCAAGTTTTAAAAAATTATTCAAACACAATAACACAATTTGGCTTCTGTCCACCAATAAAATAGAAATGTGTTTCTCACTGATTCTTGCAGTGACTGTTTCAAAATAAATAGCACTCATCCTTGTACTGGTTTGTTATGTTAGATATTTCTATTACTACCCGCTTCCTAAAATAGCTTTTAGAAAAGTAATTTTAAAAAAAATAATCCATAGCTATGGCGATTAATCATTTCCCAGCAGATAACTTCCTACAACAAAATTTTGCACTTCACATACATTAAAAATGGTGGACTCTTCCTCGTAAGTTATTCCTTTGTGTGAACATCCATTTCCTAGCATGCTAAAAATAATGTTGTTTTCTCTTTCGGAGAATGGGGAAAAAATGGAGGAACCTCACAAGTATGGAAGAAGCTAACTCATACAGCGGTTTAATATCAAATATTTGGTGGGGTTATGGAACCAAATACTGCTGGAAATGTTTGGTTCTCTTCTTGTTCTTAAGCTTCTTAAAAGCACTCGACTCAATTTGTCTAATTCTCTCCCTACTCACACCCATCATCTCCCCTATCTCTTGCAGGGTCTTCGTCCTTCCATCATCCATACCAAACCTCCATCTTACCACCTGCCTCTCCCTTGAACTAAGACTGTCAAGTGCCTCTTGCAGGTCCTTCTTCATGAATTGCTTAAGGAGCTGTTCTTCAGCTGATTCCGCGTCAGGATCAGAGATTATTTCCTGGTAAAAAGAAATACAAGTTTCACCAAAATGAACATCATACGAAAGAAAAGAGTTTTTTTTTCTTCTTAAGCACAAATTAGAACAAGATTAGGACAGACTGAAGGTTTAAGATTTTGGTTGATTCCAATCTTCTGTTCCAGAGATCTGGGAGCTTTCGGAGTCAAAAGCACAGCAGTAAGCCTCTTCATAGACAATCCAGTTGCTTCAGCAACTTCTTCATCATCAGGTTGTCTTCCATTTGCACTATACAATTGTTTTCTGGCCTCCTTCACTCTGTAAGTCGCCTCCACCATGTGGAACTTTCAAAACAAAAAAATTACAATCATAAGTCCCTTAGAAACATTAGAGCAATTTCAACTCATAAGAAATGTTAACTTGTGATTTTTCACATAATACTCACTGGCAAGCGAATAGTTCTTGACTGATCAGAAAGTGATTTGCGAACAGCCTGTTTAATCCACCAATGAGCATAGGTGGAGAATTTAAAACCCTTGGTACCATCAAACTTTTCTGCACCTTTTACAAGGCCTCGACATCCTTCCTGTAAACCAATGACAAACACTAAAATAGTTTATTACTGGAACAGTCACAGTTGCCATGTTTTCCACCATCACTAATTGTTTAAATAAAAATCAAACGGGTGAGAATGTACCTGGACAAGATCTTGCAGATTCATCCCAGATCCCTGATAATTCTTTGCAATTGATATGACAAGTCTTATATTGCTTTTAATCATTTTGTCTTTGCAAAATCTACCATAATTTAAGCGTTTCCTAAGTGTCTTCGAATCTACCCCTGCCACTGCAGCCCATTGAGCAAATGTGGGCTGACCACCACATCTTTCTGCAAGATCCTCCTGGAGTCTTTCAAGCTTTAGAAGGTCCTGAATTATATTGGCAGAAGAATGGGCAAATGAATTATTAGACAACGAAAGCAAAATAGTAAAATTATACACATTAATCAGAAAAAAAATATGCTAGCATATATTTACAACCTCAAGTATTAAAATCACCTAAATTATATAATCTCCTGATTGATTCACTGTGATTAAATTAATATTTGCTAATTTGTGACGTTGTTTTCCATTCCAGATGCTTCTGAACTAAAATCATTTAGATTAATACAATCTGCACAAGCTGAGTTGCTACGATTAAATGAACAATTTGCTGACTTGCATGTAACACTCTTTTTCCTTTCTGGATGGTTCTCGACTGTAATAATGTCCAACCAACCAGTAAGAAAAATCTCGAAGAGCATCCCAACCAAAAAAAAAAAAATCTCTACCCTTAAATATAAAATAAAGGTAAGGGAATAATGTACAGCCCTCTCTGCCCATAACTATGAAAAAAGTGCAAGATAATGTCAAGTAAATATGAGAAGCTTCTCTTTTATATACAGTTCTAGGAAAATACAAAGATCCCATGAGATGGAACATTCAATTTAGGAGTTTCCATTTTAAGCACAGTAGGATAAAATAGGAATAAACATTGAAGAAGGCAACAAATAGAAAATATATTTAAATGGTATCTTTTGAAGCAAAAGACAGCGTGATGTTGCACGTAGTGCTGGAAATGACAAGCCAGATAAATGAGGCTTCTGTCATATGAAGAATAACAAATATTGATTCACAAAATCTAAAGATCAGCATATATTTTGTGAAGATTTTATAATGATTATTAGCAGATTCAGGAGCATATCAACAATTAAGGGCATTAAGTGCATGGATAATGTGGCCCTAAAATACTAACAACACGTCTCTATCACACAAATCCCACCTGTATTCCTTCTGACAACTTGATTTCTTCAGTTGAGGTGAGAAGTCTAGAAGTACTGGTTGTTGTTCTTAAGTAACGAAGTGGATCTGAATAATCTATTTCTTGCACAGAAACACGCTTTCTTCTGCTGGAGGAGCCAGGCTTAAAAGATGCAACATTTGTGGAAGCCTTCTCAGCTGCTCTGACTCTTTTAGCTTTTCGTTCTGGTTGGCGTGTAGATCTTACAGCTATACTGTTGGAAAGCTGTTCCTGCAGGCGCTCAAGTTCCTCATGGGAAGGTTCTACATCAGATTCCTCTTCGCTGGGGCTTAGCTCAACACCTTCCACCATTTCTGCTCCAGCACCCATGGATTCCCCTGCTACACCATTTTCCACATCCATATGTTGAAACCATTTGAGAAATAAATCATCAGACTTGGAAGAAACATTGGATCTATACTCTGCTTCTGCCTGGGGCTTCTTTTTTACTAGTAAAGCTGCATCCTTTGCAACCTTCACTGCTGCTTTAGCAAGAGCAAGGGCTTCAGATGCAGCAGCAGCTATTACAGCCTCTTCATTAGTAAGAAGTGATTCCGTAGATAAGGTTGATTTAAAGTTTGCCTGATTAAAGCCATAAATATACTTAGTTCCTGGGCAAGTTTGACATGTCTTTTTTTTTTTCTTTGCAAGGGCAAACAACTATAAAAATAACCCAAGAGTAACTGATCCAAAAATAAAAAGTACAAGCACTACTGAAATTTTCAAAATAAAAGGTAGAGAAGAGAGTTTAAAAGCAGCCAAATGGGAATCTATAATAGTTCTTGCTTATGAATTGGTTGACAATGAAAACAGGATGAATATAGCGTTTAAAAGAGATCAAGGAATTATATTTATTGTTTCGGAAGGCAATTGAAGGCCAACCAGCCCCACGACCATTTTTGTCATGGGCAAGGCAACTGAATCTTATCTATCACCCTTCACATGGATATCTCTAGGAATTCTTGAGCCTTGGGCAAAATTATGTTTGAGGCATAATCTAACGCAACTCATCAATCATATTTTATTTTTCTAGCTCTTTCTAAGCAAGAAAATTATAAACCAAAGGTATATAATAGAAGAATCTGGATATTTCACTTACATAAATAATACGGCTAGTCCATTGGAGTTATCTCACAATTAATTGATCTCAAATACAACCTGAGCAATTTTAATTTCAAACAACTTTATTTTGTTAGCACTTCTGACCATACTTTCCATTATAAAAGTAGATCAAGTCCATCAATGTCAAAAGGTTTACCAAAACTTCAAATGTTTTCAAGATTGATGCAATCAATACTTTAGTAAGTCATCATGATGCAAGGTTTTAAATCTCTGTATTTCAAATAAAAATCAAAGAGTTATATATTCTAAAATAAATCCAAAACATCTTTCAATAGAAGCAATATATTGATATAGTATGTATATAAAACAACTGTTATGGAACAAGATGAGGACAAAACAAAAAACACAAAAAAGCAAAAGAAGAACATGATTTGGCTAATGTGACCTAGATCCACATACAATCAGAGAAATTATATTTTTTACTCAGAGAACAAACAGAAGAGTTTAAAAATTTACAACGAGTGACACTACTTTTTTTACCTTAAACTGCAACCCAATAAACCATTCACAATGAAGGAAACATAGAATGGTACCCCAATTAACAAAATTAAGGCATCTCAACAAGAACGATATTAAAATAATCTCAAGCTGAATGTGTGACTCCGTCGCTGATATTTTCATCAAAATGTCTTGTTTTTAAGGACCAAACAATGTTTACAATATTTAAGCTCCGTGAATAGATGCAAAATCATTTTCTCCATAACTTGAGTGATACACCTTTTAAATAATATACAGCAACATCTATATTACATAATATTACCGACAGAATAAACAACAAATAATACATCATATCACAACAAAACTGATTGCCTAATAATACAAGTTGGCAACAAATAACCTTTTTTACAAAAATATATACAAAAAAAAAAATGGGAAGCCTTGTGTGATTGGGAACTTCCTCAATAGCCTTAAACCAATTAACCTTCTTTGGAAGTAAAAATTCAATTATAGTGATGAAATGATGATAGATATTAAATTCTAAACCTGATGCAACCCTAAAGAAGGGAAGTCGAGCACGCTGTGGTAACCTGCAGTTGAACTACCAACCATGCATAATAATAACTTGGAAAGCAAATTACGAGATTCCCAATCCAGAGAAACAAAGTAATAAGTGTAGGTAAATTGATTTGGTACTATGTTTAATATTAAAAAGATAGTTGTAGAAGTGTAACCTGCGAAGGAGGGGCAACGGTCGTGACATAGGGCCAAGACGCGTTAGGATCAGAAGGAGCATCCAATACCAACTTCTTCTCCAAATTAAGCAGAGTCGAAGAAGACGTGGCGGACAAGAGACATTGCGGCTGGAAACAGAAATTTGGTCTTGTTCTTGCTGCAAAAAGAGGGGGAGAAAACGAGTGTGAGAGAGAATAAAAGGCAATTGGGAATGGGAGAGAGAACGGAGAAAACGGTTACATAGATGGGTAGGAAGAGCAGTTGGATGATTCCTGAAAGTGTCGATATGGCAATTGAAGTGCGGCAACAAACACGACATTCTAGTGGTTGTAGCGAAGGACAACGTTATGAACGAGATTGAGATTGTGACTGTGAGTGAAGGGTGTCATGTCATGGGATTATGGGATAGGAGTGGTTCTTGTTGATGTTGTTGTTGTTGAAGAAGAAGATGCAGAAGAAGCGAGAGCAATGTGTGTTTGTGACACAACACAAAAGAAATTGAGGATAAGGGAACTTAGGCTCGGCTCAGCCTCCTCACAAAAACCCAAATCCTTCTTCCTTCCCCTATTTTTTTACTACCCTTTCAATCTCTTAATATTCACCAAAAACTATTTCTCCTTTTTTTATTATATTACTTTTGTCACAATTTTTCGATAACATTAATGTTTTTTTTCTTATTTTATTATATTCTCACCATGTTTTATGTCATCCTTTCATGTTCCAACCATCAAACAAACTTTAAAAATCTTGCATTATATATAATTTGTTTTAAATTAAAATAATAAATATACGGTACTAGTTATTAATAAGATTTCAAACAATAACGGGGAAGGACACAGAAAAAATACTTTAAAGATGAAAATACTATAAAAAGGCATCAGTAATATCTTACAGGGAAGTTGTTTTGAAAATACTTTTAATATGGTTAACAAATATTACATGTAAAATAACTCGAGTAATACAGGTAAGAAAAGCATTCATATCTAATTAAATAATTTTGAAAAATATACTCAGTTACTTTATAATACTACTTTGATGTTCTTTTATCTGAACATATAAAGCATTTAATTTTTCTATTTTTAATGACTTTTTAATAAAGTATTTTATTTGGTCTTCCCACTACTAAAAATCCAAAGTATTGTGCTATAAAGATGATTTTTATGTATAGTTTGTGTCGATGTGCCAGAAAAGGCTTGAATAACTTATTTGTCAGAGTATTCATGGACAATTAAATTATGAAGATGGTATACAAAAACATGTATCCAATACTTCTTTCTTCTCTTTCTTCCACATGTTGAAAACTTAGTCCCAAATGGATGGTGTTGTTATTTTTGCGTTGACATGTGTTTTTTTGGGTACATATGTTAAATATGCTTTTTTCTTCTTTAATTTTCAATAAAATTTAAAATTTATTTATTTTTCAAATATTAACCCAATTTAGTTTTTAAAATTTAAAAACTTGTGAATTTAGTCTATTTAATTAAATATTGATAAGTTCATTTGACATTTTTATTTTAATATTAATTAAAAATTTAACAAAATTTATTTAAAATGATTAAATTTATGCATTTCATGAGATGAGAGATTAAATTAATTCAAAGTTTTAAAAATAAATTAATTCCAATCAATTACTAAAATTAAGAGATAGAAAAACTATTAATTTAATAATTTGTTGGTTTACAATAATAAGGTAATTAATTGCATTTGTTATGATATTTTTTTCAAAAAATAAAATAAATTTAATTTTGATGATTTATTTTAATATTCTTTTATTTTGAAATATAACTTTTTATTTATAGTTTTTTTTTTAACTTCGATCTACATTTTAAAAAATTACTTTTTTTACATAAAATTATCTTAAAACTTTATTTCATAAATATTATCCAATATATTATTATATAACCATACTTATTCTATCAAATTAATCAAACCTATTATAAAGTTTCCAATCACTTCTCACTTATTTTTTCTCAAATTAAACTGTGTCACATTCCAATTTATTATAAAGTTTCCAATTTTTAATTTATTATAAAGTTTCCAATTATTTTAAAAATTTATTTCATAAAATATTATCCAATATATTATTATGCAACCATATTTATTCTATCATATTAATCAAATCTATTATAAAATTTCAATCATTTCTCACTTATTTTTTCTCAATTTAAACGGTATCACATTCCAAATTTTTTTTTAACTTATTTAATGAAATCACGCTAATTTTCATTAACATGAAAAATTAGTATCTTAATGATAAGTGTTATAATTTTGATCATTAAACATTGAAACCAATAATAAAGAAACACTGTTACACCTCTCAATATCATTTGTTTCAATAGGAGGCTTGTGGGTTCTTGAATGTAAAAAATAAGCTAAATTCATCTTGAAAGAGAGAAAACAAAATCATTGAAGGCTCATTACCTGAAAATACTTTTCAAAATAAAAACCAAATGAAAAAAAGAAATCATTAAGAAAACAATTTGAACTTTACAAACTTAAACAAGCACGAGGTTTAACACTTTTTAATGTTAGGATACATTTAAACGTGTTTTTGGTTGATAGAATTACAATATTTGATCAAAATTAAACAATAAAGAATTACAAGATTTTAGGTGCCCAAATAATAAAATAATATTACAGAAATTTCGCAAAGAAAGTTAAATATATTAGGATCATTAATAAATATTAATGATTTTAACATAATTAATAAAATATTAATGACTTCAATTAATATTTATTAAAGTAAAATAACTTCCACTTTCAATTCATTAACACTATTAATGAAATATTAATTACTCTAACTTTAATAAAACACAATGTAATCAAATATTTTCTGCATCCCCTATAAATCTTCTTTATTCTATTATAGTTCTTTATCATATTTGGTAATATTTACCATGTCTTTATTTCTATTAATTTCTCGTCATAAATTTTTTAAGAAGATTCAATCTTTAGTTTTGTAATCAATGTACATAGTAAACTAGTAAACCAAACTGTAAAATATTTATTGTTTTAACTTCAGATATTTGATTAGGTTCATCATTCTTGAAATTTTCATAAAGAATACAAATATTTGTGTTTTTTTTTAATTACAGAAAATCAATTTTCAAATCACATTGAAATCTAGATTTTTTCAAATAAATATCCCTAATTTGAAGTACAGTAGAACAAAAATATCCAAGGCACAATTATAATGTTCAATTTTATCATAGATTTTAATATAAGTCCACAAGATGCTTATTAAATTCAAAAATTAAAACTAATATTTGCAACGCTAAATAACATTATATATTCCCAAATTATCATACAATTTGTAGTTTTGTTGTTTGAACTCTCATTTCACCCCTTAGTAGATCAACGTTACAAATAAAATACTATAAAATAAAACGTCTTCATTCCTTAGTGTGATTGAACTTTCCTATAACTTCACTCTTTTTTGAATTTGTTTTTACAAATATTCTTAAACGTGCAATTATTCTTTAGACAATACAATTACTTTGGTCTTTCTTGGAATTGCATAATTTATGATTTTTGGCAAAGAACGGTTAGTAAATTGAGAAATTGGTCAATACGTTTTCTTATATTAGTCAAGGTTTTTTCATCCAAAATTAAAGAAATATACTATTGTGAAATTAAAAAAATGATAAATAATAAATATTACATTTTATTGAAGAGCTGAATATTAAAAAACAATGGAGGAGTATGTTCTACAATTGCTGGTAATGGTTTAATAAATTGAATTTATGACATTCTTACATGCATGATTAACATAACCGTTCTCTTAATAAATAAAATTTGGGAGGAGAAGGTGGAGCGTTTAAATTGATTGAGCAAATTGGTGAAGGAGGATGGGTGTTATTGTGCAGGCTGTTTAAGCTATAGAGAAATAGGATTGAATGCAGAAAAAGGGTGGTCTTGGTCAGTGACTGTGAGACACAACACTGTGTGTTTTTTGAACATGATGGATCCATCAAGAGACTCAAACTGAAACACAAAGGGGAGGGGTTATTCTGGGTTTTGAACAATTAAGGCTTTGGATGGTTCCCATATAGATGTGAAGGTTAAAACCCATTCATTCGTGTATTGGGATGCCACCGCTAGCCACTCTTTGCCTCTCCTCCGCTCAATGCAACGCCTCTACCATTTCTGATCCGATTGGGTGATGCTTCGTCCCTCTCATCTCATATTTTTTGCTGTTTGCCATTTATTTCCATTGTTAAAGCACCAAATTATTGTCTACTTATTGCTATTTCTTAGAGGTTTAGGAAGATTTAATTTCTTGTTGCTTTCAATTGCCTGTCTTTTTTACCCTATTGGAGATGCTAATAGCATTAACTCTGCGTTCATGCCCTAACCAGTAACCTTGGCTATTGATTTTTATTGAATGGATTTATGTGGAAAATCTTATCTTTATAAATATTTTCTTACTCAGCAAGGATGTTGAAATTGGAATTATCCACAGGTTTAGTCATACATGCAGGGGAAAACCATGAAAATATTTAAACTTTCCTTCCTAATAACTCAAGAAGGCACAGCTTTCTTATTCTTTGAAAGGTTTTCATGGGTCAGCAAAAACCTGATTCAATATTTGATTATTGTGAAATCCCTTTTTAAAACTTAAATAGAGACTAAGATACAAATTTATTTCAATCTTGAAGGAAGGTTTTATTGCCCTGGTTTGTAGTCACTTGTTTACATGGAAACAGGGAGATCAGTTGTGTAATGCATTACTGAAAGTGATTACCGAACTATTACAATCATTCTTTCTTTGCATCATGTGGTCTTCTATGAATTCAGTGTTATTGTGTTTATATGTTATGCTATCTTCATGGTCTATTTCAAGCAAGGGTGTCAACTTGTCCCCTTTTAACTATCCCTTGAATGACATCCTAATCTGTCGTCTCTTCAATTTTATTACCAAAAAATGAATAAAGTTTCACGAAGTTGGGTCCTCACCCACAACTTAGTTGGAGTTTTTGTTCTTTTAATAAAAGTTTTGGGATAACAAGCTTGACTTCTATGCAAGTGCAATTTTTCAATATTAGTTGCATTTAGTTATTTGCCTGCCGATTCATTAATTTTGTAATAAAGACCAAGGTTTTATATTGTGATAATTGTTTTGGTTGTCTTGCAATCCTTGATATCATGGGAAATTGCAGACTAATGCAATCAATATGGTTTCGTTGTAATCCTTAAAATTGCAGACAAATGCAGTCAACATGACTGTAAGTGCTGTTGCGAAGATCTGAAAAACCATGTCCATTTGGCAAAATCACGGCTGCAAAGTGTTTTTTAAAACCTTGAGCTGGCCTTATGGACACAACATCATTACGGATGTATTTGGTCCTACTCTTGCTGGTTTGGTGCATGAATTTTACCATTGACATGGAAATTGTGTTGGTTCCAACTAAATTAATTAGACTTAATTTTAAACCATGCAAATTTGTTGGCCAATACTCTCTTGTACTTTTCATCTCCACAACCTTAGGTAAGTCACGATTCTTATCCATGATTTCATTAATTTATCATTAAAGTAACAATAAATTTGTGTCGTGTTAGATAAATGACTTCATGAAACTAAACTTTAAAAGATAAACATTTATATAAGCTGTGCTACTTTCTCATGACTATAAAAAAACATTATTGAAACGTCCACCATTTTGGTGGATAAAATTAAAGTTGCACTAGATTGACAATTATGGTATGTAATTGTATAAGAGACATGACTTTCATGTTCTATTTACTAAATTTTATTAATGTTTATATGTTTTAACGAGTAAAGGTTACCTTATCAAGCACAAACTATTATCTTGCCTAGTAATGTCCCATTGTTCACTCCCTCCATATTTTGTCAAACAGATTGGAGAAGTGCATCAGTGTGTTGTATTTTTTTTTTGTGAGAAGGTGGATGAGGAGAAATTTTGTTTACTTCCTGTGAAGGAAAGTGTTCTGGCATTTTGCATTTAAAGGGGACAATTATTAAGTTGTAGAGAAGAAAAAATTAGGAGGATACAATGTGGTGCTGGTAATTTTTTTGGACGACTTTGTCTTTGTCGTAATTATTGGTTATAGATTTGAATTACTTGGTTTTATAAGGATTTGGACTTGATAATTGATACATATTTGGTATCAATCATACCGGCTTGTATTGGCTTGATTTTTATCCATGTTTCGATGAGAGAAATTTTCAAGTTAAAATGTATGGGATGAATGATGTAAAATGATGGGGAAATTAATGAGGTTGTCACGCAAGATACAAATGGGATGGCTATCAAGGAGAAAGGGATCAAAAGTTATTTGTAATCATAAAGTAGTTGCTATGCTCAAAGTAAAATTTTATTGTATTACTTTGCTACATGTCTAACTGTACTCTATGGTAGTGATTGTTAGGCTTTAAAGGGACAACAACAGTAAAATTTTGGGAGTTTCAAAAGGGAGATTTTTAAGGTGGATGTGTGGTGATCACATAAGAAAGGACAAGTTACAAAATGGTTGTATACAAGGATATATTGGTGTTACATTGATTATGAAAAGACAACTGAAAATTGTTTCATATGGTTTGATCATGTACAAAGAAGGTCAATGGAGACATCAACGAAGAGATTGCATAGTTTTTAATCCCAAAAATACAGGGAGAGTCAAAGAGAAAGACCAAGGACATTGAAGAAAGTTTCTAAGAGGAATTTTAAGATGAATATCTCCTTTGAGAGTTTGTCCTTATTTGGAAAAACCAAAGTCTCTCATCGACTAGAGGTAGAGAGTCAAAACACAATATATAAGTGAGTAATCCTCATCTTAAGAGTCCTTATGCTAGATTAATGCTGTTGTCAAATTCATGAAGCAAAACTTGCCCTAGTGCAACCAAATTTTTCTTGTTGGATGGGAGGTAAGGAGTGAGAGTGGGAGGAGAAATATGTGACTTAAACCCTTAGATGGATGGAGGACTTTAAGGGGTAAAGTTTACCCTCTTGAATTAGGGGGGTTGACAAGAATATGTAATTCCTCTAGATTTGTAAGTCATCCTCCTTTCATTACTCAAAATTCTAAACAAGGCAAGTCACCCTCCACCCTTCTCTCTCTATGTCCTCTATTAAGAAGTGGACTTTAAGTCCAACTCAATCCCACAAAATCGGCTTGTAATATATACTATCAAAATTGCCTTATCTTTAATCGGTGTGTGACTTCCAACACCCCCCCTTTCACGCCGAGGTATATATATCTCGTGCGTGGGACTAGACATTAATTGGTGGTTTGATATCGGCCCGATAGCTGGTGGAACTATATGCCCAACAATTATAAATCTTGCTAGGATAGACTTTAAAAATGACTCTGATACTATGTTAAGAAGTGGACTTTAAGCTTAACTCAATCTTATAAAATCGGCTTATAAGGTGAAGTTTGCACCCACTTATATGCTATGAAATTTCCGTATCTCTAGTTGATATGAGACATCCAATTTAAAAGCTTAATGCATAACTTATAAGTTGTACTTTGTACTTTGGATTAGGGCTAGTTGCTAGTGTGTCAAAAAAAGCAACCTACAAAGTGGCTAACAGAAGACCGAGTGTAATCTTGTGGAGTTTTAGCCATCGGATGATGGCTCTCTGGGGTGGTGCTATCTATGAATTGGGAATTATGGTGTACCTAATTCACATATTGAATAGAATACGATGTTTGATGGGATATTTAACATCTATAATTGAGTTTGTCTTGAAATGATTCATTGCAATATTTATACTGTGTTGTGCTGACATGTATTTTTCAGGTATATGAAGAAGGCATCAATTTAGTTTGTTCGATAACATTGGCCTTCATCCAAAATTTTTGAACCTTTCAAATTTATAGTTATTGAAAAAAATGCTTCAATATTGTTTGTAGTATGTATATGTATGATAGGAAGTTTGTTTTTTGTTTATACTTGTTTCTTATATATTTTTTTCCTACTTTTGTTTTTTATTTTTAAACCAGGTGGCCATTAGTGTGTTGACGGGATGAGATAGATGGACACGCTTCCAACAACTCAATAATCTTTAATTTGCTACACAAAAATTGGATTGTCTAGACTTTATCTCTGGGGCTCTGTAGCAATATACAACATTTTTTCTGAATTTGCTTCAGGTGATAATGTTAATACAAACTTCTCTCCTTAGTTCAGTTGAAGCTGGTCTATGTTATGTATCTGATGATGGGAAAGATGTTCTATGTGACCGGATGCCTAGTGGTGAAACTTGGCAGGTGTGTCTCGAATGCAATAGGTACCCTCTTGACTGGTGTACAAAAGCTGAACTAGTGGAGGCAGATAGAAGGAAAGCTGATGATCCTTACCGCTCAAGCTTGGGTCAGACATCAACTGCTAGTATAATGACGGAAAATACTACACCTAAACCTAAGATGGTATACAGGAGAAAGAAGCTTCGCAAGGACTCAAACTTCAAACTAGAGCCAACTAATATGCTGGCAAGTGCAAATTACCCTCCAGTAGTAAGCTCTGCTGCACATTTATCGTCAGCTGAGGAACAACCTGCTAGTGTTCGGGTAAATCATGAAATGGTGGATAAAAATCCTACCACACCTTCAGTCTTGTGCGATGGAGTAACCAAAGATAACATTCATAAAAACTTAGGTATTAGCAACATAAATGGTAGTTGCTCCCCTTCAAAGGCAGGTATGGAAACTGAAATGAACGGAAATGGTGAATGCTCCATCTCCAGTGTAATAGTCATGGATTCCATTAGAGAAGAGGTGACAACAAAGGATTTCTGCATTAATACTTTAAGAACCCATGGACTTCTTAGAGAATATCCTCCTGAAGATAATGGGGCTTCTGGGAAAGATGTTGTCATCACTGGTAATAATTGTTGTTCCAGGTCATGCAAAATATGTGATCGTTTAGACAGTTCACTGAACATGCTTTTATGTGATCATTGTGAAGATGCATATCATCCATCTTGCTACAATCCACGTTCGAAGAAATTGCCAATAGATGAGTGGTTTTGTCATTCATGTCTTAAGAAAAGGCAGAAAAATATCAAGGAACCAAGTATCCACAATGAATTGGGAAAATGTAGAGCTACCTCAATCAAGGGTGAATCAAATCCCATATTTTTGATGTTGAGAGACACCAAGCCATATACATCTAGTGTGCGGGTTGGTAAAGGATTTCAGGCAGAAGTTCTTGACTGGTCAGGTCTGATAAAAAGGTAACTTTTGTTTTATTCACAAATGTTTGGAACCAAATTTTCTATACCATTCTATAGTGGGTGTTTTTTCACATTGCTTTTAAAAATGACCTTTACTACTTTTGTTTGAGTAGAAAACTATTTTGAGGGGTTTAGTAGAATAAAGGGGTTCAATTTCTTGGAGTTCTAGTTTGTTCTTTCACTTTGAATGGCAACTTTGGGGTAATAGGGCTAGTTCTCATGGAAGGTTACATCCATGGAGTGACAGTGGTCAAATTAAAGTAGCATTTGTAACATTCTTTTATCTTTTGTTTTGAGCACCACATGAAGGTGCATTTGTGGATTTAGGGTCCATTTGTTGTAATGAGGGTAATTGTCGATGTTAGGATCCCAATGTTATATAAAAGGGTAGGGTGTTTGGTGTTAAATTTGTCTACTTTGGAAGACATTTTTATGATTAAGTGGTTTGTAGAAAAGAGAACTTCCCAAAATTGGAACGCATGTAAGTCAATGGAAGTGGAATGGTGACATCTAACCAAGGTTGTCAAACTTGAGAGTATTTAAACTCATGGAGAGTCCATAAATTCCACTCTCAGACAAGTGAATTTGCAAGAGTTTACTGAATCAAATCAAATATAATGTTTAAAACAGTTAATCATGGTCCAAACAAATAGAATATAAAATGGATCAAATGACGCAAATTCATCACAATATACTTCCTTCACCCTATAAGACTTCCAAAAAATCCCATTGAGCATTGAAAGTCTGAAAAGTCTTATCAATTTGTGAATACGAAGTGTTTTAGTTCTTGAGAACATCCAAGATGTATTGAGTGAAACTTTAGGTAGGGAAGTAATGAGAAGGAATGGAAAGTGTATTATTGAAAGAAATTAAAAAATATAAATAGTGAAGAAGTTAGTTGGGGTGAGACTTTCTGAGAAAGTCTATATTTAGTCTTATCTTATGGGGTAAGGGGGAAGGAGAGTTTTCAGTTGTTGTTATTTTTGAAGTGCAGAATGTCTCTCAAAAGGAAAAATTACGTTTGGCTGTCATTTTTATGGAAGGAAACATGCTTGATCAGTCATGCTGGATAGGTTTCTAATATGTATATGACATATTTGTTTTCCCAATACAGTTTTACCGGGAGAGTCATAGGAAATTGTAGCTCTTCAAGAATCGTTTTCTGCCACTCACATACACCTTTTTCCCTAGCTCTATATTCTGCATCAATACTACACCTTGGAACTATACTTTGTTTTTCGCTTCACATAATTAAATTGCCCCACAAGTCCATTCTAAATAGGCCATATCTAGATTAGGCTTTCTATCTGTGACTGAACCAGTCTAAACATTGAATGAGATCACATAGCACAGAAACAATTGATGAGATCACTCTACTGATTGGTTGATGGGTTTAATTTTCTTAGGTGAAATTATGCATATTTAGTGTGTTTATCTATATGAATTGTTCATGAGGAATATTTCACTATTGAGTTGCTTCCAACATCATTTTGTTGTTTCTTGCAGTGATGAAGATACCCTTCCTGAACCATTCGAAATTAATCCTTCAGACTTCAATAGACTGCTGGTAAAGGTTTTCCCATTTATTTTATTATCTTCATTTTAATTTGAGTCTCCCGCCGATGGAAATGCTTTTCATTTCTGCAGGAAGAGAATACGCGAAGTCCTGCTAAACTTAGTGCCATTGGTAATTGGATCCAATGTCAGACAGTTATAGACAGAACCAATGGAACAATATGTGGAAAATGGCGCAGGTAATTCATGTAACATTGTTGTTTTGAATATTTTGAGTTATGAAACAAGAAGATATGACTGTAGAATGGTGCAATTCAAACTTAATGCAAGGTTGTTTCTTAGGGGTTATAAGTTATTATTTTGAAGGATAGTCTTTTTATTTAAGATAACTTTAAGGCTATTAGCAAATGATGAAGTTCAATGTGAGAGAGAAAATATAACTAAAATGTAATTTAATCATGTTTAGATACATAAAAGCCTTTGCACTTGATCTCACCACAACATTTTTGTTTCTTGCTCCTCTAAGTGGCTAAATTTCCTCCAAGAATAATGATATATTTAGAGGTAGATCTCTTGTGTGGTCTATAGAACCTGCATTGTCAGCATTTGTTTAAGATGACCTCATTCCCCTTTGTAAATAGAATTCCTTTTCTTGGTGTTCCTTTCAAGTATTGTAGAATGTGATAAACAACTCTAAGATGAGTCTCCTTTCAAGTATTAGTACTTTTCAAGAGCAACCATTTCAACCATCATAGCAATTTTCAGTCCGTACTAGTCAATGCCTCATCAACAGTTTTTGAAATAGCTAAAGTATTTAGAAGACCAAGAAAGCTTTTGTGAGTATTGGATAGTTTGTCATAAGACAAAAAATGTGAATATGGGTACCTTTGCTTTTGAGTACATGCTCTAACACCTTTCGTTACTGCACTTGAAAGATCATGAATTTCAATGGTTGGCATATAATGTTCTTCTTTAATATCAGATATTTCGGGTATAGGTTCAGATTCAGACTTGTGGTGATTGAATAACAGACCTTGTCATTCATGAGTATACTTGCAGTGGATGGGTGGCATTTTTATTTTGTTCTCTAATTGTCTTTGGACTTGACATTAAAGGAGAATGAATAGGAGAAGGAACCAAACTAGACTCAGTAGATGGTGAAGTTTAGACTCAATAGATGGTGGAGCATTAATAGGACTTAATTTTGGGAGAATGAAGTTTTCCATTAAGAATAAATTATCCTTATCTTCAATGCATGAGCTTTCCCCTTGAAGATAAGGTTGAAAATATTACATGTTTTCATCAAAGGTGACATCAAAAGACACAAGGAATCGTTTTGTTGGAGGGTGGTAACATTTGTATATCTTTTGGGTAGTTGAGTAACTAATAAATGTGCACTTAATTGACCGAGGATCAAGTTTCCCCCTTTGTTTAGAATGAACATGGACAAAGGATACACAACCAAAGACTCAAGGTAATAGATGATTTGTTGTCAAAAGTCGGGGAAAAAGTTGTAGAATAGTTGAATGAGAATGTTATTTTCAGTGTTTTGGACGGTATACAATAAACCAAATAGGTAGCAGGAAGAAATCTCCCTAACATTGTTTTGGAACATATGGAGAAGAGAAGCTCGAGTTACATCTATGAGGTGTCCAATTCCAGTTTGGATTTGGAGGCTTCCCATGAAGTTTCCAGCACTTGTCCTGATTGTGTCACGAGTTCTTACAGTAGGTACATCAAAGGGAGTCTTTATTATCTCCTTTAGGTATATCTATTCCTCTTACTTCATTTCCATGTGAAGTGACTTACCCTTGTCCAACTATATTCCCCTTGTTTTGTACCAGCAAGGTCGAACTTTCATTTGATGGGGGATTTAACATTACTCCATCGCAGTTTCTTCTGCCCGAAACACAACCGCTGTCTCATTGAGGGACGACAAGTCCTTCCCCAGCACTTGAATTCTAATATGGTCAAACTTATTGTTTAATCCTATCAGGAGCTTGCAGATCATGTTCTTCTCCCTGTGGTGTTTGAGTAGGTCAACATCTTCATTACATTTTTCTTCATATTGTTCACAATGGTCTAACTCCTGCTACAGATTTTGTAGTTTATGGGCATACTCACTGACTGAGTAATTCCCTTGTTTTATATTAGAGATTCTCATCTTAATCTCATATTTGGGCAGCATCACCAACTTTGGAATAATTTACTTTACAACTATCCCATATCTCCTTAGTTGTCTTCATAAACATGTAAGCATCACTCACCTTTAATGTCATGGCATGGCATTCCACAACCACGATAGTACAACCACATTTTTCTTGTCTCATACTGCAAACTTGGGATCTAAAGACTGGAAGGTTGTCAGTGAAATGACCTGATTTACCCTTCCCTTTTAAAAAGGTTTGGTTGGACAAAGTCAGACCATTTTAGGTGATTTTTCCCATTAAGCCTAAGGTTTGGGTGATTATTTTGTAGTTTAGCATTACCCAAATTGTCTTATTGGTTAAGGATTGTCTGAGTATCGAACCTTTTTAAGGTTTGAAGTATGACAATGCAAGCCTAGAAGGAATACAGTAGACTAAAGAAAGGGTTGTGGGGTTGCAGCAGTGAAGGCTACACAAGAGATTACATAGGCTCTCAAGGATTGTAGAGTGCTCCTACCATGTCAGAAAACTGTTTTTGATATTATTTGTAGAGGAGCAATTGCTCTTAAATAGAATACAAAGACATAATAACTGAAAATCCTAATTTATGATGAATATAATTTATCCGTGCAATTCAGGATTAGTGATCCTGTACAATAAATATAAAATATATTGTGAACCTATTAATCCTCTTAAATATGGAATGCAATAAAATATCCTAATCATGTAATTAAAACTGTACAGGGAAATATTAACTGCAGCACAAATAAGGGGATTCTGACAAGATATTTAGTCCTTGATGGGAGGGGTGTGTGTTGAAGATCTAAGTCGACTAAGTATAATATAACCAAATTATAGTACGGGTCACTCTTACTTGTATCCTTTTTTTCGAAGTTTGTCACTACCTTAGGAGAAGAAATGAGTTTGGCCTCTGTCATATTGGTTTTTTCCACAATATCTCTTATGTATATGCTTTGAGTGAGATAAAGAGACCCATGGAGTCGAGCTTGACTTTAATTCCAGGAAAATAGATTAAAACACCAAGCTCTATCAATGAAATACCAAATTGAATTGAGTAGTGAGAATTCGATCAAGGCATGATTGTTACCAGTAACAACGATCAATATTGTTAAAGTTGAGAATTTAGGTAAGGTAGTGAAGGGCCTGTAAACTTGAGTCGAAATACTAAAAAACCAACTTCATCCATACCTTAAGAAGTAACAAAATATCATACAGTTTTTAAGTAAAAACTATCCATATATGATCATAGTATCAAAATAGTGAAAATACCATAATTCCATAAGTTTCAACATATCTTATATAGGTGAAAAGGGTACTAGTGGTCAAACAGCAGTCTCATCTGACAAGGTTGCAGACAGCAGTATCAGCACCAGTGAGTTTGCAGACTGTAGTATGATGGATTCGTCAAACAATAACAGAGGAGAATGGTTTGGGAAATTAGCATGAGTGAGTCACAGTTCCGTGAGAGAAAAAGACTTTAAAATTACGATGAACAATGACAATTCTGGGGCGAAGTCATCAAATTTAAAAATTTAATGTAAACACAAACTCACCCTTAAACTCGTGATTCTACTCGAGTTTACCTTTGAGTTCACTGAGTACATCCATGTTCAACATATCCAAGTCTATCATAAGTGTGGTCCAATGAAATAGTGGACTTCATTGGAGAAATATTAGTGGCAATGGATAGTTGACGAAATATGCCCATTTCATTGTAATGGCTCACCTTTTTACTGCCAAGGAGATTGCTGAGGTATTTCTTAAAGTGGTGTGTTTGCACAAGTTTCCCAATGAGTTCACCGAGTACATATACAAGTTCAGTATATCCATGCCCATGTCAATCGTGGTCTCATGTAATAGTGGACTTGATTCGAGAATAGCTAGTGCTATAGGGCTTGGAAGAATATTCGCGGTGACAAATAGTTGATGAAATATGCTCATTTCATTGCAATGGCTCACCCTTTGGAACCAAAGGAGTTTGCCGAGGTATTTCTTAGAGCGGTGTGTCTGCACTGCAAGAGTTTCCACGTTGATTTGTCCAGATATTTATCCAGCTTATTCTAGGAAAATTTGTTTAACTTATCTTGTGCTAAACTTCTTAATAGTTAGACTTATCACCATCAAATAGACCTTGCACCATCGTACTCTTTCTACTTATTTCGCACACAGAAGGGAGAAATGAATAAAGCTTGAGAAAGGAGTAGTGTGTGAGAGAGTCTCTTGTTTGTGCTTAAATTGCATTAATTTAGACAATGTTTTTGTTTGGCAGGGCACCTTTTTTTGAAGTTCAAACTAATGCCTGGGAGTGCTTTTGTGCTATCCATTGGGATCCATCTCATGCTGATTGTGCTGTACCCCAGGTGAAATATATTTAACTCTTCAGCTTTCTCCTTTCTGTTGATTGTCTTGTCATGAAGGTGTCACTTTTTAATTCTGAATTGAAAAACCTAACTTTTTTTTTTTCATTTTCTACCTATTTGCTTAACCAAGCGTGAACATGAAATATTATGCTGAAGTATTTCATTTATTATGATTGGAGTATTCCTTTTACTTTGGTTGAATATGGTCAGATCTCTATGCTCTCGCACAGACATATTGTTGTGTTCAATGGAGTGCATGAATATAACACAGATACAAGTATTCAGAACAATCAGTACAGGGGACACAACATATATGGCAAAAATACAAGACACAATAACATCACAGCTAATATATCAACGAGTCTTAAATTTTATATAAAACTTAACATTGAGATGTTAAGCATGAGACAGCTAGCTTGTCAGACATGTTCAAATAAATAAAAATATATTTAAAATATTTGATACTGAAATCCAATTTAAATTATAGTAGAGGTACAGTGAGTAGTATTTTGTGCCTTTCATGTATTCGACATGAATATGGATCTGGACAAGGCATAGCTCATTGTATTCGTATCATAAATTAGACAGTAAAATTATCATGTTAAATCCTTTATTTTGATCATTTCAAATATTATCATCTTTCATTAAATCCTATCCGTTTCACCTATATATTTGCTGCAGGAGCTTGAAACAGATCAAGTATTGAAGCAACTGAAGTATGTGGAAGTGGTATGGAAACTGCATAACTTTCATTATTGTATTTATGTCAAAGGAATATTTGGTGATTGATTAGCAGTTTGCATTTTTATACTTCTGTGCTAATAAGGGTTAATATTTTAACGAGGCTTGAATTGGTTTGATTAGTAAGGGACAAGGACAAAGGCAAAGGCTTTTAAAATGTATCCCAGTTAAAAAATTTACAGAAATATTGTTTACATGCTTAAACACAGTACACATAAATTTTGCTTTTTGCCATACTATATTGCCTTTGCTTACAGTTTACTCCTTACATGCTCATACAGCTACGGCCACGAATTTCTGCTAAAAGGAAAAAATCAGATTGCACACAAGATATGGATTGAAGTCGGGTGGGTGAGAGAGCTGGACATTTTGTTCTTGTACATGCCATGCTACTATTTCCCATACAACCCAATTTTCGATGTTCCATGCTCATGCCTTCCGCTGTTATTTTGTTTTTAAGGCATGACATGATGATAGTGGATTTCCAACATAATATTTCCATTTTTTTTTTCTTTTCTTTTTTGCTTACATGTGTATTGCGGGTAGAGGAGACAGTGAAATGAACCGTCATAACTTGGGTGTAATTTCGCCCATCTGAGGGGCTCCATATCTGAGTGATGCTCAATTTCATTTTTTGGTTTGTCTTTTCCGAAGCAAGAATTTGGATTTATGTACTCCATCCGAATTCAAATATGAAAAAAATAGTCCTATTTTTGTTTTAACTCCGAAGGAAATATGGAGAAAAATATCTTCAAGTGAGTGTTATTTGAAGATTTCAAATTTGTTAAGTTTTATGGTAAGGTGAACCGGAAGACGAATTTTGCGATATTGGATAATCCCTTCTATTTGTTGTCTCCCTGACAGAAAATTTTTGTAGTCAAGTTTGATTGAAACTGATGCGAAAAGGTATTGGATACACAGTTTTCCTTATTGAAATTTGAATTGTGCGCAATTCATGGTTTTTATTGACTGCACCTCCTCAGTTTCTTCGGTCACTCCCTCAAATTTCTAAAAAGATCATTTTACTACTTCAAAACGTTTTTGATTTTTTTTTTTTTTGAAACAAGTTTTTTAAAATTTCTGAAATCAGATTTTTGGAATAAGATTTTTAAAACAATTTTGAGAAGTAAATTTCCAAAATAAGAATTTCATAATTTCTGTTTTGGAATATACGAAGTACATTTTGAAATGAAATATTCGAAACACATTTAATAGTATTAAAAAGAAGAGAAATAAAGATATTTATTTTTGCACCTCTTTATTTTCCTTCTCCACCCCTCTAAATGTGAACATCCTAACAATTTTTTTTAAATTTTAGATTATGTAATTCATAATTTATTTTTGACTTTCACATCACATGATCAGTAATTTATCTTTTCGCATAAAAAATATTTTAGATTACATTATTAATTTTTTTTTACATAAAAGTTTTTAATACACCATATAAAAGTAATTATTTTGTAAAAATAACTTTTAAATTACGTAATTTGAAAATATTTTTCAAATTAAAAATCTTTATTTATTAATTTTTCTATTGTATAATTCAAAATTGTCTTCTTAATAAAACATTTTAAAATGCAGAATCCAATTTCATGATACAAGGCAAAGAAAGACAAGGGAAACAAGAACAGAAGAGACAAAGGGATAATTTGGTCTTTTAACTATCCAATGGGTGCACATGCAAAGTACATGTGGAAAAAGAAATAGCCTAGAAATAAAGATGATTGAGAAGGAAGGAACGGAACTGAACGTCAGCTAACTGTCCCTCGTGAATATATAATCTGGTCACAGCACGCATCAAATTCGTTTTGATACATCAGCATCAGCACCGCAAGAAAAGTGAACCCTAAGTAAGATGCCGAAGAAGATGGGGGTGAACACCAAGGCGGAGGCGGCGAGGGCGCGTAAGAGCGCGGCGGAAACGGAGCGCAAGGAGAAGGAGACTCGACAAAAGGAGGATCAGTACTGGCAAGAGGCCGAGGGCTCCAAGTCACGTGCCGCCAAGAAGAAGGAGGAAGAGGCAGAAAAGAGGGCCGAAGCAGCCGCGCGTCGGGCGGAGGCGCGTAGGTTGGCGGAGCAGGAGGAGAAGGAGCTGGAGAAGGCGATGAAAAAGGTGGACAAGAAGGCGAACCGGGTGTCGATACCCGTGCCGAAGGTAACGGAGGTGGAGCTGAGGCAGCGGCGGGAACAGGAGCAGGCGGAGGCTGAGAGGAAGGCGGAGGAGGTGAAGAAGCGGCAGAGTCGCACTGCTGCAGAAGAGGAGTACGAGAGAATGGTTCTGGTGTCCAACACTAATCGTGACGATTCTATCATCGAAGCGAGATCTTTGGATGATGCCATCGCTCAGATGACCGTCGTCGACAACTTGCCCCCCGATCGCCATCCCGAGAGGCGCCTCAAGGCCTCCTTCAAGGTATAAATTCATTCTATTTTTCACTTTTTATCATTTATTTGAATTCGATCCGCTAACCATACCTTGCAGGCATTCGAAGAAGCTGAACTCCCTAAGCTGAAAGAAGAGAAACCGGGTCTTACTCATAATCAGTACAAGGACTTGATATGGAAGCTATGGAAGAAATCTCCTGACAATCCTCTTAATCAAGTAAGTCATCTTTTTTCTTTTATCAGCGATTAGCTTGGCGTCTTCTTTTCGATAGTGACTCTATTTCAAGTTACTTGCTTATACTTTTAATTGCTTGCCCTATGGACAGATTGCAGAGTGAATGATCAGCTGCAGCTGGATTGTAACCGAATGCAGCAGCCTCTTCTAGTGGCCATTTTCATGGCGTGGTGGATCCATTTCTAGTTGGTAAAATTATAATGCCTGCTCATCTGCATGTCCCCCCAAATTCCCAATTAGGCGATAGGAACAGCTTACCTTTCTTCCCTGTCTCTCTTAAACTTACATGTTATCACAGGCTTCATTTCCTTTCTTGTTCTGATCCCGCTGCATGCAGAGTATCAAATTGTTCACCTTCTGGACTTGCACAGACATTGTTGCCATCAACTTTGAATTGGACTGCTCTGCTCGGGATAAGGGGTTTCTAAACTACATTGTATTTAAATTCAACAAATTATGGTATATCTCCCTTTAGTGTACGTTCACCTACACACAGTTCCTAATTTCTCTCATGTGCGATTTTGATCTCACATAATTCTCAGATTTTTTAATTTGTCAATTGGAAATAATTGAACAGAATGTTTAAACAAAGCTTGCAATGAATGCGAACAAACTTGCAAATGATGGTGTTGACAAAGCCATTGGGTACTGGGTCCATGGAGTAGGCATTGGCCTCACTGCCTCTGATGATTCCCATGACTCCCATGCCTGTGAAACCACCCTTAGCAAAGCTAACTCACACTTTGAACTGCATTAGGATCATTATCTTTGTCACTTAGGCTCTAAACCATAGCATATTCTTCTTGATAATCTACTGGTCTAACAGATTGAAGCATTGCCGCTATGAGCTTCTATGATTATGTGCAAATAGGGTTACATAACATTCTGTCCTTATTTTTTGTGCATCGACTGTATACTTCATGCAGAATAATACATCGACTAAGCTATTTTCTAATGTATATTCTCACAAAAGATATTGTACAAGGAAAAACTTTTTCCTTAGTTTCAATCATTTAAGAGGCACGCAACCTTGACCATCAGAAAAGAATTTTTGTACATCAGAATAGCTTTCTCTAATATTACTGTTCCTTACCTTGAGGCCAGCTAAAAACAGACGCTTACCTTTAGGCCAGCTCAAAACAGACGCCGGTTCTATTTTGATCTCATAGTTATTAGTACAAGGAATAGATGAACGAATATTTGCCCATTTCTCTTTTCTTGTGTTTCAAAGTTACTATTCTAGTAAAAAGACCTCTGTGGAGACTTGATTACAGCATTCAAGTGTGTCGATAATGGATAAATTATCATCAATGGTCAAACTGAGATTGCAAAAATGTTTTGGCAAGAAATCCTATCATGATCTAAGGTTTACAAGTTGCCAAAAACTTGACAGTTACATCCTTTAATTAAGGCTGCTGATTCTTAGCGTTAACCGGTGCCTGCCTTACATATGGGTCTTTTTCTTCCTGTTCTAGGTACTGGATACTTTGCAGAAACAAATGGGTTTGTGGCATCTCGTAGATACTGAATATGGATTTCAAACAATAGTTAGTATATCCTCATTGATCTTCCCACTCGTCCCTGCAAATTGTCTGACTATCCCTGCATTTGTAAATCGCCTTACTCGCAGTGCAACAACAAAGTTGGTAACCTTTAGAATTTAGGGCAACTTGTGTTGGCTTTTTGACGTGTACATGTTCTGTTATCATCCTTCAGTCCACAATTTGATGTCATCGTACCGTAGTTTCTCGTGTATGATGTCACCATAAGACCTAAGTCTTCTCTACTTTATGTCATGTAATTGGTGTATGAGAACACTCATTTGAGGCTTTGAAGGCGGTTAAGTCAGGCAGAATCCCTCGGTCTTTTAGATACTATGTGAGGAAGATCAGAGTTAATTCCCAACTCTTTGGGAACTAGTGCTAGGATTTACATATGCAAGGATAGTAGCATAAGTTGCAGTAATAAGTCGAACATCACTAGGGATATATTGTTTGAAACCAATATAGTATTTACGAGATGTCACAAAAACATGAATCAAGTACCTGGTGTCCTTTAATGCTCAGAACCTGTCTAATTTTATGATAGGGATTCGGTTTTCAAAGTCACTCATGATCACACATTTTTCAATCTCAGTTTGATCCACTAATGGCAATTTACCAATTTTCAACATTTTTAAGTATTTTAGGATCATGCCTATTATGAAAATTTGACACTAAGAGAACTTATGCTATAGGTTGATGACAATTTATATACTTTCCGATTACTAATGGAAAAGGAGAATTATGTATCTCGCAAAAAAACTGTTTGATGCGAAATTGATTAAAATACCGACACATGGTTAAATGGTTAAATTCACTCACATAACTTTGTTCGTTATGATGTCAAACGTTATTATCAATCATCGCATGTTCACATTTTCTGAGAAATCAGACATTTATATAATTAGAATTTATGCCCCCAAACCGCTTAATGCTTTTAAGCACGAATTTTCAAATTGCTTCATTTTAATTCTCTAATTGTTTCTTTATGTGAAATAATGGAAAAGAAATAGTAAAGAGAGGAAATGTGTAGGTATATTAATTTTTTAGCATTTGTTTACGAAAGAAAAAAGTTCTCCGTTTCTTTTATCGTTTTCACTATAACATTGTTTTCAATTAATATAAAAATAATTTTTTTAACATTATTTATTTTCTTTTCATTCACTTTTTTATTAATTCAAGCAATTAAAAGAAATTGTTTCACTATTTTTTCTTAACTTTATCCATTCTTTTTTCTCATTTTCATTTTCATAATTAATTTTCTAATTATATTCTTTTTATTTTTCTTAACTTATATAGAGTATATTTCAAATTCCATTCGAAATTGACTTTATGTGAGGGTTTGAAGTTTCAATTTGGTTTACATTATTTAATTATTTAATATAAAGCTTTTTTTATCTGTATGAATTCAAGAAAATGGGCCTGATTTAGTTTGGATTAAGTTAAAAAATTAATATTTTAAATTGAAGTTAGTCATTTTTAATTTGTATATTATTAATATGTGGCTTACATAGACTTATAGTTCAATTATATTTTGAACTTGAAAATTTTCAAATAACTTCATAATAATATATATAAAAAATCAAAACAAGATCTTAAAAGTAGTGATAATATATGTACATTTTTTTTTGTGAAAAAAATTATTCTTTAAATTATAAAAAAGTTCAATTAGATAAATGATTTCGACTGTTTTCTATAAGAAAATTCAATTTTATAAGACTTAAATAAATAAATAATGATTCAAGATTTCGGTTTTTTTACTCATTATTTTATTATTTCTCTTACTTTTTAAATTCATAATTTCCATTATTCCACTAAACCAGTCAAATTACATGAAATAACAGTTATTATATTAACCTAATTATATTTTATTCTTTATTATTTATATTATTTATTTATTTATCTTTTAGTTAATAAGTCACTAATATGTCACATTAAACATAAACTCTTATATTTTCACACTTGTGTCATGTGATATTCTATATCTTAAACAAACAAACTAAACATTTACGGAAGATGAACTCATTTATAAAGATGAACTCATTTATAAATCAATGTTCTCTTAGTATAAGTATGACTCAACACAATTTTTGTCTATACAATTTTTTGTTTGTCATTTTCGTATTTTATGGGTGTTTGTCTGCATTCATTTTTCAAACCTTTCATAAGATAAATGTTCTTCCTTATGTCAGATGAGTATCAATTTCTTCCTCCAACACTGTTATACTTTTTGGTCTACAATTCCTTTTATTTTAAATCTGTGCTATATTCATTCATCATTTATCTTTGATGAAACTCTCCCTGTTACTTTAACAGAGGTGAATGAATATAACCAGAAGAGTTTATAAGAAAAAGAAAGAAAGAAACACTTAATTGTACTAAAAAGAGTGTATTGTATAAAATGTAAAAGAGAGTAGCTAAAACAAACTGACACTTCGTAATGAAAAAAAGTGTAAACTTGTATTTTAATGTTGGAAATTGATTATATATATCACATAATATTATGTGGTGTGGTGGTGGGGAGCGTAGTGAATAGAAGAAGAGTTATCTATCCGTTGAGCGTTGGCTTTGGCATCGGCGTTCCCATGGAAGGGTTGGCGCTTCTTCCATTTGCACACTCACAACTCTTCTTGCGGCTTCCAAAGGTTGCCGCCATTCCCAGTCCACACAATAGTAATACTAATCATAATAATACCAATGGTTCGTTACTTCCTTCAATTTTAAGCTTTCTCTACTCTACTCCGTTGCTTGTGACTGAGTTTATTATCGTAATCGTAATTGCCACTGTGCTCAGGATTTGTGTCTCTCAGACCGCACCGTCGACGCCGGTTTCGTTTTCGCGCTTCATTGTTTTCCAAGGCACAGGGCGTTCCTCTTCCCCAACACCAACAACAGCAGCAACAAGTCACAGCGAATCCCAATTGCGTGAGTGGGGATTCCATACGTCAGAGATTTCTTCAGTTTTATGCTTCCCGCGGTCACAAGCTTCTTCCCAGCGCTTCTCTCGTCCCCGATGATCCCACTGTTTTACTCACCATCGCCGGGATGCTCCAATTCAAGCCCATCTTCCTCGGCAAGGTATGCCCATGCCACCCCATGCTTCACCATCAATCACTAACACTAACTCTTCTCTCTAACTTTCTAATTACAGGTTCCAAGACAAGTACCTTGTGCTGCTACTGCACAGAGATGCATCCGTACTAATGATATCAACAATGTTGGCGTAACTGCCAGACATCATACCTTCTTTGAAATGCTTGGAAACTTCAGCTTTGGTGATTACTTCAAAAAACAAGCTATTCTATGGGCGTGGGAGCTTTCCACCTCAGAGTCAGTACATTTTTCCCCTCCACCCCACCTCTTTCTTAGGACAAAATATATTATGATTTGTCTTCTCTTTCGTTTACCTTTTTAGGTTTGGTTTGCCACCGGACCGATTGTGGGTTAGTGTTTATGAGGATGATGATGAGGCTTTTCAGCTATGGTCTGATGAGGTTAGCTACAAATGGTTTTCCTCGACCGTCGTATTATTTGCTTACATAACTAACTTCTGTTTTGACTAGTGAACATTTTACAAAGAGTATTGGATTATTGTTCCTATTGCTTACTTGATTTCCGTGCAGGTTGGTGTCCCATTTGAACGTATAAAAAGGTTGGGAGAAGAAGACAACTTCTGGACTAGTGGAGTGACAGGTCCCTGTGGTCCTTGCTCAGAAATTTATTATGATTTTCATCCTGAGAGGGGATATGTAGATGCTGTAAGTATTCCATTTTTAGATTGAAGGATTCAATATCATTTCAGAGACAATATTTTATATTTGTTGGGTGGTTGGGACCTGGGGGATGAAAGCAGGATCTCAATGACGATACAAGGTTTATAGAGTTCTACAACTTAGTCTTCATGCAATACAACAAAAAGGATGATGGTTCTCTTGAACCTCTAAAACAGAAGAACATAGACACTGGCCTGGGACTGGAGCGTATGGCTCGTATTCTTCAACAGGTATATGTTCACTATGTTGATTTTTTGTTGTTGTAGTTGTTACGTTTACATTTTAGGAAGAACTTCTGGAGCACTAGAACTATCATTTCACATGCTCCTAAAGTCCATCTTACATATAGCCAATGCTTTCTGCAGGTTCCAAACAATTATGAAACTGACTTGATTTTCCCCATCATAGAAGAGGCCTCTAAGTTAGCAAATGTTTCATATGGTTTTGCTGATGATCAGACAAAGAGGAATCTGAAAGTAAATAATGACTATCTTTACACAAGCTGCAGTACAATCTTACTTCATTTTAACCCATATCTGTCTTTCTTATTGTTTTTAATGTGTCATTTCATTTTTTGTTTTGCTTTTTTTTGTCTCTGATTTATCTTAGATTATAGGAGATCACATGCGTGCAATTGTATTTCTCATCTCTGATGGAGTTGTCCCATCAAATGTTGGGAGAGGTTATGTAGTCCGGCGGCTTATTAGAAGGGTTGTTCGTACAGGCAGATTGCTTGGTATAAAGGGTGATGGTAGGGGAGACCTTGAAGGAGCGTTTTCACCGATTATTGCTGAGAAGGTAGTGGAATTAAGTACACATATTGATGCTGATGTGAAGAACAAAGCACCTCGTATCTTTGAGGAGCTGAAGAGAGAAGAGCTTCGGTTTGTGCAGACACTGGAGAGAGGAGAAAAGTTGCTTGAGGAGAAACTTGCTGATGCTTTATCAAGTGCAGAAAGAAATGGAACTGTTCCTTGCTTGGCTGGCGAAGATGTGTTTCTGTTGTATGATACTTTTGGATTTCCAATGGAAATAACAAAAGAAGTGGCTGAAGAACGTGGTGTGAGTATTGATATGGATGGTTTTGATATTGAGATGGAGAAGCAAAGGCGTCAATCTCAAGCTGCTCATAATACTGTCAGACTTGCCATTGAAAATGGTGAAAATATTGCAGAGAATGTACGTGACACCGAATTTATTGGATATGACAGACTTCATTGTAAAGCAATGATAGAAAACCTAATGGTGAATGGAAATCCAGCTGTACAGGTCAGTGAAGGGAGTAATGTGGAAGTTTTACTGAACAAGACTCCATTTTATGCTGAATCAGGGGGTCAAATTGGCGATCATGGTTTTCTATATATTTCAGAGGGTGATAATCAACCAAAAGCTGTTGTGGAGATAATAGATGTTCAGAAATCTTTAGGCAACATATTTGTACACAAGGGTACAGTCCAAAAGGGTGTTGTAGAGGTTGGCAAAGAAGTGGAAGCAGCAGTTGATCTGAAGCTGAGGCAGCGAGCTAAGGTACAAGAACTATTGATTTGCTCGTTTATAGTCATGTATATTTCCAGTTTTCAAACTTACAAGTTGTTCAAGATTATAGTAAGTACAGTTGGGTTTTGTAGGTTCATCATACTGCAACTCATTTACTGCAAGCTGCACTTAAAAAGGTTATAGGTCAGGAGACCTCACAAGCTGGTTCATTGGTGGCATTTGATCGTCTTAGGTTTGATTTCAACTTCCACCGACCACTTCGTGATAGTGAGCTTGCTGAAATTGAACTGCTGATCAATGGATGGATTGAGGATGCAACACTACTTCAAACCAAAGTGATGCCCCTCGCTGATGCAAAAAGTGCTGGGGCTATTGCAATGTTTGGAGAAAAATATGGAGAAGAGGTAGGATTTTCTTCAAACACTTTTAGTAGTGACCTTTAAAGTTTAATTGTATTACTTCTGTTTTAGTAGTTCTAAGTTTGTAGAGTAGGTGACCTTCAAGGAAGGTTTACTATACGGTTAATGCTCAAAACAATCCTTCTTCTGACTGAAATTCCCTTTTTACTATTGTTGGATTGCTACTCTTGCCAAAAAGAAGTGTGCAAATTTGAAAGACATCCAATTACAATTGTCATTTCTGATATGCTAGTAGTCCATGTATCTGTGTCAAGCGCTTGCACATGGACCACAGCAGTAAATCATGGACAGCACCTTAAGATACTAGGTTCGGTAAATCCTATTAAGAGAATATCCTGTTAATGAAACTAAAAGTAAATTTTAAATTCAAATGGCTCATCACTTCTATGACAGATTACAGTTATATGTTCCAGATCTAGGCATGTATATTTATGCCTTTCATCAACCAGGGAAATGATTAAGAATATGTATTTGTGTTAGTATTTATCAAGCTGATGCTTATGCAGCTTAGTTTGCTTTCAAATTTGGTGCTCCACAGGTACGTGTGGTAGAGGTTCCTGGTGTATCAATGGAACTATGTGGTGGAACTCATGTCAATAATACTTCTGAAATTCGTGGCTTTAAAATAATATCAGAACAGGGTATTGCATCTGGAATCAGGCGAATTGAAGCTGTAGCTGGTGAAGCCTTCATTGAATATATCAATGCCCGTGACTTTTATCTAAAGCAGCTATGTTCCACTCTAAAAGTATGTTCCGTGATCTTGGCTTTAGAGTCTTCGAAGTCTTGCCAAAATTTTGAGAAGTTATAGTTTATCCTCAGGAGAAGCAGTTAATTTTCATTTTAATCTATATTGACCAAAATTATAAAATCACCTTGTTGGGTCAATATCTATGTTATTCAATTGTGATCAATTATTAATTACATAAGTTTGTGCGCATAGTCATCCTTTTGTTTTCCCTCTTACTCTTTTGTTCATTTGTTGAAGGAGCGGAAGGGATGAGAGAGACAGACCATTTTATTCCGTACAAGATGGTTTGAGCATAGTCTGGAATGGTTCCCATCGTACCATTCAAATATTTAAGGACTTAGATATTATGGAATACCTAAGTTTCATATCGAGTAGTATAGGGTGTTTGGTGAAGTGCTTAAGTGTTTGGTTCACCCCCTTAGCAATTAGCTTCTGAGGGAGGATTCCTCAAATACTTGGGTATGAATAAATTAGTATTAGAGTTGGTTGTTGGTGTCGTGAAAAGAGTTACCCATGAAGGGGTTGAATACATGGACTCAGTTAAGAGTTTTAGAGTATCAATTGCAACAAGACCTTGGCTTTCAGGGACAGTATGACGTGCTTAAATCCCACATTAAGCAGTAGAGTATACTCGACGAAGTACTTAAGTAGCTTGATTCTTTCCCCTTTAATAAGTCCCTTTTAAGAAGGAAGGTGTTTTGGGTGCTTATCACTTAGCTTTGGGATTTTCATTTTGTGTATGCCTTATCAGGATTTCCTGTCTAGTTTCTTCCGCAATGGATCAAACATATCAGGGAATAAACCTTGTTAAATACATAATGTATGTCCTTTATGTGTATAATCTTTAATTAGTGTTTTTTATAAAATTAAAATTCCAGGGGTGTTGTTGGCTTGGCCATTTTCAGCATATTGTACCATTTCTTTCAAGCACTTCTAATTCTGTTTGAGCATATGTTATGCTCTGCAATATTGATTTTTGCGTGTTATTACGTGTTATAATTTATATAATATTATCACTTTTTGAAGGTTAAACCAGAAGAAGTGACAACAAGGATAGAAAACCTTTTGGAGGAGTTACGGGCAGTGAGAAATGAGAATTCTGCTGTGCGTGCAAAGGCAGCAATCTACAAAGCTTCAGGTATTGCGAGCAAAGCATTGTTGGTGGGGAATTCAAAACAGTACAGGTAATGTTTCTCAGTCCCTAATATGGGGAAGAGTGATTTCTTCAGTTTTAGCAACCTGAAGATGTTTCTTTGATATAGAAGTCTTTCAACCTTTTCTCAGTTGAAGTTTTTATTGTCAAAAACAAACAAATTTGACAACTAAGAAGCACAGGTATTGCATCACATCTTGAATATATAATTTTGTGATTGCTACAGAAATTATTTGAATGGAGTTGAAAGGATGTTCCTTGTATGTATATTTCCTTGTTTTCTTAACCAGATATTCCGTTTGTTAAAAAAATTATCTTCAGAAATTTGTTAAACATTAAGTAGATGTATCGTTTTTATTTATTTGTTGTTGAAAATCTGCAGCGTGCTAGTTGAGTCCTTCGATGATGTTGATGCTGAATCACTTAAAAGTGCCGCAGAATATTTACTGGAAACGCTAACAGATCCAGCAGCCGTGGTACTGGGCTCATGTCCAGGTGAGGGGAAGGTTAGCCTAGTTGCTGCTTTTTCTCCAAGTGTGGTTGATCAGGGGCTTCAGGCAGGTAAGTTTATTGGACAAATTGCAAAATTATGTGGCGGTGGGGGAGGTGGAAGGCCCAATTTTGCTCAGGCAGGTGGGAGGAAGCCTGAAAATTTGTCAAGTGCCCTAGATAAGGCTCGGTCAGAACTCATGGCTACTCTAAATGAAAAAGGGAGTTGAATTCTTATACCCTTACCAAATCTTGTTATGCTAAAGCCATGGAATATATCGATTTTCATTGTCTGGGAATACAGCACAAATCACAAGATTAAAGGGTCGGAAGCTTAAGTAAAAGTATTCTGGCAATTCCAGTGGCATGTAATGGAAGTTTCAAAATAGTATAGAGCTAGTAAAGTGTTGGTTATTAGTGTGACTTTATTCTCCTGAAACAAACTGGTATGGCATGCATTCACACAATCCAACTAGTAAATTTTGGCATGCGCATCTCAGATTGGATGCAGGATGTAAATGCAAACACTATATACATGAAAGATAGTTTTGATAGTGAAGGACGATCAGCTGATTCACTCACTTCTATCTTGATTGCTCTGGAGGATGTTGGGATCACATAGAACTGAAGCGTTGTGGTGGTGATAGGAAAGACCAACTTGTGTCATGAACCAATTATGCCCTGCGATGAAATCAACTTTTTAAAAGGTTAAACTGTTTGAAGAAAGTACATGAGTGATTATACATCTAACAACTGTTGTGGGTGAAACTTTACTTAAAAGATAGTGGATAATTACATAGATATGTGAATGGTTTATAATGTGTTGTGCTATTTAAATGCGTGAGCAGTAGCTTTTAATATTTTGATAATTAATTTCTTTTTTATTTTCAAATATAATTAAAAAATAAATAAAAATATAAAATGAGATAACATAAAATCATTCACAAAGTTCAATATCAATTTAAAAGAATCACCACTCATTTAATTTTACGAACAAAAATCTTAATTTGTCTCACAAGGAAATTAATTACTCAATTCAAACAATACTGTATAACAACAAACTCAACTATAAGTTCAAAAGTTACATTGACCATAAATAAATCCTAGAATGTGTTTCGGTCTATATAATTCAACATCATCACAATTATACTTATTTCTCAATCAATATAAATCGCCATCATATCAATTTGGTAATAGTTATCTATATTGCTAAACCCTTAAAAGTTTCTTTCTCACTGTTATCATTTGTTTTATAAATACACAAGAAAAAAAAAAAAAAAAACTCCCCAACCAAGTAGAAGAGTTGAGAAAGCATTAACTTATTCTTAAGAAACTTGAGCCAAAAACCAAATATATCATTATTGATAGATAAGAATCCATTTTTCCATGATAGATATTATATACACAAAACCCCAAAACACTACGTGCATGCAAAAGATATTAGAAAGTAAAAGAAAATATAAAGAAAAGGCAAAACCTATTGAAATATAAATTCTAATTGGTAGAAATTTATTTACCATTAGCACACTAATATCTACTTGGTGAAAATGATAAATAAAAACTTAGATGTCACATAAAGAAGATAAAGTAAAATTACGAGGTTTAGAAGTTTAAATAGATAATAAAATTTTAAAATATAATTTTCATTCATCATCTATTTTTAAATCTCTATTATCCGATACTCCTAAATGTTTTCCTTACAACTTAAAAAAAAAATAGTGATCCATGTCCGAGTTTTACTGTATTAAACTTTAATGTCAAAGTCAAACTAACAATTTGATGCAATTTTAGCATAATAAAATTTTAAGATTTAAAATTAGTAAATGAAGAGATATTCATAAATTATTTGCTTACTTTCGGTAGACGTTGATCTTTATCATTTAAAATTGTAAGTAAAGTGGCTAAAATATATTTGAAGATTAAGTAAAAAATAGTACATAGATTGGAAAAGTAATTAAATATTTTGAGTGGGAAGGGGCCGGTCTGAAACTTAAGGGACTTGCAAGTTAAAGTGTTTGTTGTTGCAGTTGACAGAGACATATACCAATGTAGGTTGAATCTTCCCCTCGCGTTGCCGTGCTCATTACGATTTTTAATCCACGCTGTGCTTGATTTTTTTAACTAGTTGTTTAGTTCGTGATAGTTCTTCAGTGTGTAATATTACATTATTACTAATGATTCAATAATTTGAAATAGAAAAGGTGATTGCACCATGCAGCTGATTTGGATACATTATGCATGCATCATATTCTTCCGGACCATGCGCAGAGTCAACACAACCAACTCTACAAAATCAAAGCCTCTGCTAAAAATCCAGTCTTTTAAAAAGTTTTAGGTTTGTCGATGTTGCGATGAGTTTAAATTTCATACGTACTAAAATTGAATATATTGAGTAAGGTGATCTAGGAAAGAAGAACCTAGATTTGCCCAAAGTGGAATTTTATTGAAAAGTGATGGAAGTTATTTATTTTGATGTCACCTGAATGGTGACAGGGTGAGATGTAGATCAGACGATGGGATGGAGATTAAGCAGGGAATTTCCAAATGGGGCCTGAGAGTAGCAGTCAAGGTTGTTGCCATAACCAACTCCAAACAGATCACAGTATCGCTTGAAGAACCCGATGCGGTCCTCCACCCTGCTATCCTGTCCTCTGCCGCACTCCAGGCCTCCGTTGATGATGTTCGTCACAGTGCCGTAGCCTGGAAGCCTCCCGGCGGCGACATCGGCGGCGGAGGGAGTCCACTGAGAGGTGATGACGTCGTGGGAGGAAGGCTTGGGGGACTGCGGGGTCATCCAGAACCAGATGGCGGACTTGAAGGAGACGACGGGGTCGGTGGCGACGAGATCAGGGTTGTTGATCAAATCCACTCCAATTGCATTTCCGCACTGACCGTAGTTGTAGTTCCAGGATATCTGGATCGGACCCCTGCCATAGTATTGCTGGCCAGAAGCGCAGGGGAACTGGGGGGTTGGGGAGCAGTAGGCGCTTGGGTTCTGCTCTCTCACGAAGCAGTAACCCCATGCGTATGGTCCGTCCGGTGCAGAGGGCCATCCCCCGGTTGTTTCGTGAGACGTTTGCCCCAAGAAGGCCGCGATCTCTCTCTTTCGAGTGGCTGTGTCTCCGGTGTTGCCGAAGCTGGGGAAAGCCCTGGCGGCGGCGATGAAGGCATCGTAGGTGTAGAAGCCTCTGGCTGGGCAGGCTCCGTCGTTGCGATGTTTGAGCATCTGGTCGAAGGTGGCCCTGGGTATCAGAGCGCTGAGATCAGACGGAGCCGGCTGTCCCCCGCACTGGCTCTGGCAACCCTTGCCGCAGTAGTCGTCGGTGGAGCCGCACCACCCGAACTGACTGCAACAGAGACCCCCTGGACACAGCGCACCCCCCGCTTGGCTTCCACACTGCTCTCCCCAGCTTCCTCCCACTAACACCGTCCACACCACCACTGCTACGCTCCATATCATCCTATTCTTCTTCATTTCTCTCTGTATTCTTCATTTCCCTTCCTTCTCTATCTATCTATTTATACACTCCCTCGCCACCCTTACTTAACCACCATACTCACATTTTCTATTATTTCATTCAAACACTTCAACTTAGACATATTCATAATTTTACTTTTCATAAATCACTTTTTCAAATTTCTATTTCAATTTTCTTCTCCTTCCACTTAATACAAGATGCTTACGCTGATAATTCACTTCTCCAGGGGAATAATTTAAGTATGAGACAAAAATAAAATTAAAGATTCATGACCATAAAATTAAATTAAACATTGTATAAAATAAAAATTCCATAATCATATTACTTTAAGATTTTAAATTAAAAATCATGTTAAATATTTTATATGTATAAAACTAATATTATATATATATAAAGAAGTTTTCAGCAAAACTTTATATTTTTTATTAAAGCACCGCTTCCGTCCCTGATCAGAAGTTTACCACAGAGAAATAAAGAAACGCGTGTGGGGGCCAGCCCGGCGGCTTCCTAAACGGATGACCAGGAAGACCAAGACCAAAGGATAATCATGCATTTATTTTATTTTATTTTATTAAACTACTACTCTGTGTACTATATAATATAATTGGATTCATAATAAATACAATTTTAAATATATGAATATATTATAACTATACTTTATAAATATAAATAATTGTAGTAAAGAACGACTAACTTGTTTTAAGAATAAATTTAATAATATATGCTACGATAACTTCGCCGTGAAATGATTTTGACATCATGCATTGTGTTTGTTTTTGTTTTGTTGTCCATTCAAAGAACTAAACTAATAACAATCTGAATTGTACTTGACCAGTATCTATGAAATCAAAATATTTTATTTTATGAGGTTTGTTTTTAATAAGACAAATTTTGAGATTTTGAAAAGGATCTTATCTATTTTGAAAACTATAACTTTGTAATCGAGAGAAAGTTCGATCAAACTCTATGTGAAGCAAAGCTTCATACTTATCTTTCATAACTTGACCTCAATTAGTTTTAGACAAAGTTTATTTTGTTGTAAAAATCCAAGTGTCAATCCATCTAATGTCAAACATGTCAAAACTTAAAAACATCACTTACTATCCCACAGGCAACCATGTTCTGTCATATTAATATCGAAGGTGATAGTTTGACACAAATACTTCCATTTGATATTCATATAAATTAATATTTTATTAGAAAAAATTGGTGTCAAATGATAGTTATTTGAAAATAGTAGTATCAAAATAATTTTTTCGTATTAATACATATACATATCACATTCATATTTCATTGAACTCATCACATAGAAACTTAGCAACTTCTAAAAGACACATAAATGTACTGAATTTAGACCCTAGATATTCTTCATTTGTCATGCTAATATTCTATTTGACACTCACATGTAACATTTCAATTAATATAAAAATATTTTTATTTAATTAAAAATTAGGCTTACTTTGTTTTGCATCAAAATTCTTATAGAGAATATTAGTCATATATCTTAATATTTTAGATCTTTATAATTATTTGAAGTATTTAAAAAAACATATAGATGGATGTTATATAATCATTATATACTATTTATATATTTAATGTCACTCAAGTGCATAGTTTTTTTTACACAAACAAAAATTATCATATAAATAAAAGTTTTTTTTTTAATTTTATATATTTGGTCCTCAAATTTAGATACACTTATAAAAAAATATTTTGACACCCTTAAAATATTTTTTGAAAGTCCGTCACTACACTCAAAGATATTCAAATTAAGTCTTTCATGAGTCAACATCTTAAAGAGTATCTAATGAAACTTTTCAAACCAACTTTTTACGGTGTAAGCTTAGTTCTATGTCGTGAACACAAAAGAAAAATATGAAAATAAGTGACATTTTTACAAGTATCAAATATCGGTCTTAATAAACTTAACATAACAAACAAAAGGTTTAAGGATTTATCTACAATTGTAAGATTCAATTTCACTTTATTAACATATGCACATGCATATTACAATTTTTATAATCCACTATGAACATCAAACTAGTTTTTAAGTATTTCTTGTTCAAATATTGATACAATCATAAATACTTTTCTAAAAAATTTTGACCATTTTCATCTCGCGAAAGAAATATATTTATTATCTAATCTCGTTGAGCAAAAATTTGAGTTATGAATATTTGAGAGCACTATTATGCACTATTCAGTACTTGATTAACATTTTCTTATATTTCACTATACAATGTATCAAATTGGTGACTATTAAAATACATTATACTTTATCTTAACTAATAATCTATCCTTATTATCCAAACAAAATTGGTGATTATTAATAAAATATAAAGATAATACTAAATTATGTAGGCAACTTTCTTTTTATCCATATTTATTGAATTAAAAATTGATTTACTTTTACTCTTTTCTCTTCTTTATTATTATATTTTTTAAATTAAATATGAAATCTCACTCAAATATATATTTAACCGACTACAGTGGATTTGCAACAAATATATTGAAAATATCAAAATCTTCATAAAAATATATAATTTTTTTGAAAATAACAGACACATAA
>Ga0214542_1000043_pt1 | contig 150493 bp, 94 predicted proteins | sample CNSS1metaG_FD_160096 | JGI IMG/M metagenome (GOLD analysis project Ga0214542, IMG submission 160096) | Root nodule microbial communities from cowpea collected in UCLA plant growth center, Los Angeles, California, USA - CNSS1 | ecosystem: Host-associated > Plants > Roots > Nodule | place: USA... | reverse complement strand
TAAAAACTTGTAAAATTAACCGTTAATTTTTAAAAATTTAATAAATAATTAAATTGTAAAGGGTAAAATTGGAATTATGAAATGTGGACACAAAAGAGGGAATCCCCTTTATATATAGTTATAGATTTTAATCATAAATTTAAATAAAATACTATACATAATATTTATAAATTTTAAATAAAGTCAAAATAATTTATTTAAATAGTATTTTAAATGATTGTTTACAAAGAAAAAACATTATATTTTAAAATCTATTATTAAATAATAGGATATTCAAAATTAATATATTAATATTTTAATTATTATTTTTAATTTAAATTAAAATATAATGATACGGATATTTACGGTACAAGTATCATTCTAATGCTATAATACTTGGATCCATCATGTTAATATATAAATATAAAAAATATTTATATTTATTATTTATCATTTACAATATTTATTTTTACCTATTAAATATTTTATCTATAAATATCCGCGTATATAAATTTTGTTCATATCCCACTAGTGGTAGATGAGTAGTGGAAAATTTTAGGTATGAAAATGATTTGTTGAAAGTAACGTTTGAGGAACTTGCCTCACTGGTAAACGTACTTTTATTTAATAAAGTATTCTCATACTAACATGTGGTAATGGATAGTCTACGCATAAGTTGACTGACTTATAAAAACTATATTTTTAAAACCAGTTCATCAGAATAAGATTTATACATTAAACATTATATTTTATTTCATAAAAAAGTTGTACAGACATGTGATAATAATTAGTAATTTATGGAAAATATTGTCTGAAAATTTACAAATCAGTGAAATTTAAAGATTAAATATGATTTTTTCAAGTTTTAGTGAAATTTAAAATTAGTATTTTTTTAAAATTTTTGACTAATTTAATCATTTATATATAGAAATACGTAAATTTAATATTTTTAACCAAATTTTGTTAAATGAAGTAAATAATTCAAATATTATCATGAAATATATTTAAAAATTAAATAAATTTAACAAAATTTGATTAAAATAACTAAATTTACGACATTTATATATATATATATATATGAAGAACTAAATTAATCAAAAATTTTAAAAAAAAACTAATTCCAAATTTAATCGAAACTTTAAAAAACAAAAAACATATTTAACCCGTTTTCTTTTGCTAACAACAAGTTGAGAACAGTGACACAGCACGTGAACATCTAAAACGTTATTAAATGTAACATCTGCACATAAAAAATTCACACACTTCAAGTTACATCACATGCTTTGCTTAGGCATTAGACTAAAACATAATTGAGCATTAAATTAACAATAACCTCTCCACCAAACATTATTTAGGAATAAATTACTGTCACTGCATACAATTATAAAACATTGCTACAGTACTCTCTCTGAAATTGAAATTTGTAAATCATATTAATAATTGTCGTTACAGTAATGTCAAGATTTAAAGACTTTTATTATAATAACAGTACTTCAAAAAAAAAATCGTTATAATAGTATCATTAGATGCAATTAAAATAAAAAAATTATTACTCTACACTATTAATAGGAACCAAAGCAAGGTTTTAAGTACATGTTTCTCCTTAAATATTCTGATATGTATTTGAAAGATAAAATTATAACACAAGTTTCAGATTTAAAAAAAGAAATCTTATATACGATAATTAAAGTTTCAGGTTTAGAAAAAGAAATTTTATATACGATAATTAATCCTGACAATGTGATATGAACATCTTAGCTTAGCCTATGTATATGTATATGTATATACTAAAAGAAATTATTAGTTATTATACGTAAATTTGATTTCAAGAATTTGTTTAATATTGTATAGTTTGAAGACATGACAACATGTGTATAATATTAGTGATCAAAACAATTTTATTTTTACAATCACGAATCTTTGAAATTATAGTTTCTAAAATAATTAAATGGTTGGTGAAAAGTATTTATTAGAAAAATGAAAAAAAAATGCATGTTAATTTTATTAAATGTTTAATTTCTTACTACTTCAGTTGATGAAAATAGCTCGAGTTGTTTTTTTTAATTAAACTTTTATATTTAATCTGAAAAGTTAAATTTACACCTCTTTAAGAAAAGATATGCAAAATTTGACAGAAAATCGTTCTCGGCAAGTTTTATTTCTTGAAAACGTTATTACATTTTAAGAAGTAAATGAATCGTGAAGAACATATATTTCCAAAAAAAAAAAATGATGTTCTTGGCAAACTAAAAAATTATTTTTAACAATTTTTCTTACAGTATTCACTTCTTTTTATGGTTAATCATGCCATTTTTATATCATTTTAATTTGTATACGTTTGCTGTAACATCTTGATTAAAGGAGGAGCATGTGCTTATTAGAAAAACTCCAACATAAAATAATACTGTTGTTACAAAGTTAAAAACAATTTCCATGTAATTTAAGTTTTCTACTTTAAAAAAAAAAACATAATCACTGAAAGAAGAGACTAAAAATGTGTAAAACAAAAGTAACCTCAAAAGACTGAATACAAATTATTGCGAAAGCTATGCATTTTAATTTCCCAAAATCGCGCATAATCACACTTAAGAAAGAGATCCAGACAAATATTATTTTAAAGTAATGATTTTTTTATTCACTTAATTAGATTTTAAGTGACTTATAAACAATGACAGTTTTTAATTAAAATTTTATTAAAAAATTTGCTTAATAAAATATTTAATTTTTTATCTAAATAATGAAAAATTAGAATTTTCTTTTATCTCATTCTCTGAAACACATGCTGCAAGTCAAAGCTAATATGAAGATGAGTTGTTGAAGAGTACAAAATAAGTTATTTTTTTTAGATTAAAAATATAAATCTGCCATCCATTTTACTCATCAATTCCACATATTTTATTGATTTTGAATTTATAAAATTAATTTAATGCATTTGAGAAACGATTTGGGTTTATATTTTAGATTCTCTATACCAATATAATATTATAACTTTAAGACAATTAAATATTTAAATTGGTTTCAAAATTGACTCAAACTCAACCAACATATACCTACGTTACTTATCATCACATCTCAATATTCATAAATATAAATAGAAGAGTTTTGATAGTTTTTTTTTTTTTAACATAAAAAGAAAATTAATTTGAGACCTATCATGTATTAATACACTTAACTTTGAAAGAACAATTTGGATATTTACTAAGAAAAATCCGACAAATCCGTCTGAAATGATGGTATGTACATAGAAAAAAATTGTAGGACATAGCAATTAAATGACATTAAAATTAATGTTTCCAATTGTTATAAATTATAAGGACATTTCCACAACTAAATAAAAGAAATTTTGACTAAGTGAAGAGTTTGTATCAAAAGGTGTAAAAGGTGACGTGAAAATGCTGACTTTTTGGTCGATTTTAAGTTGAACATTTTGTTCATATATTAGAAGTGTATGACAACTTTTAGTTAGTGCTTATATTTGTATAAATCCAAAATTAAAATTAGTATATTAAAATATAATCTTTCTTTATCTCTATTTATAATTATACTCTTCTTATCACATAAATAGAAACGAAATTAGAGATTTTTTAAAATTAACAAAAAAAAAGAATAACGTGTTATGTTCATAAAATAAAAAATTATTTATCCGAAGGACTAATATAAACTTTATATCATATTTGTGGATATTAAAAAGTGGCTACAAGTTGCTATATATACATATTTTCAAAAGTCAAAAAGATACTTAATGTTCACAACTGCATTTCAAATATATTTTTTTCATATAACACATTTTTTAAGTTTTAAGTTATATAAAAAAAAAAACAATGATAATTCCTACAAAATTAGGCATTACAAGTTATGAATAAAAGTAGGAAATGATTTATAACTGAATAATTATTTTTATAGAAAAATATGATATTATACGTTTTGTCAAAATTTAAGAAAGCTTCGTAGAATAGTCAACTTTCCAATCTTTTATTTTCAATTGTCATAACTTGTTATTTCAATCCTCTTCCACTTAGTTGCGTTGTGTTTTTCATGATGTTGAAGCTTTTGTTTGTAGTTGAAATTAGAATATAGAGATTTATCTTATTACCTAGAACAAACTTTTATACATGTTATTTTAATAAATAAGTTAATGTTTTTTAATAATTAAGAGATGCATTGGCAATTGATAAAAGCTATTTACTTTTATATACATTATCTTTGTATATCTTAAATTTATATAGAAATTATTTTGAAGATATAAATTATATCAATCATCGAAAGATGTTGAAGATGAATTTTGAGAGTAGGGAGAATAATAATAGAAACATATCATTAACACTATTAAAATTTAAATATAAATTTAAGTTGAAAAAATTAAATACCTTATAAAAAAAAATAACGCACATAAACTCATGATTTATTTTGAGTAAGGATAAAATAAAGTCTTTTATGAAAATTTGATTCAGATTTTACTAATGTTGAATCTCACTAATAAATTCTCTCAAAACATCACAAAATACATTTTTAGATTAATCTTCTTTCAATAACGAAGGGAAGAAAGTAGAACAAATATAAAAAAATGATAAATAAGTAGAAGTAAAAAATGTTTTATTGAAAATAAATAGGTAAAAAAACATTGTTACAAATTTTTAAGTTTTTAATTAAAAATATTTATTTACTTAATTAGAGGATCCAAAATATGGTTATGCTTTAAGAAAAAAAATTATATGCTTTAATTTATGTCATTTAATTATTTAAATACTTTATTATAAAGTATAATTACATTTCTTTATTAAATGTAATGTTCTTTATATATGTACTCAAGTGCTGTTTGTTACAACTTAAACTCTCTTATTTGCTTTATATTTTTATATATATTATATTTGTTATCTATTTTGTTGAATAAAGAGTCCGTTCATAGCTTTAAACCTTAACTATAATTAATATAACGTGTAATATTATTATTGTGATTATATATTTATGAAATATTAAAAATTTGAATAAAACAAATAATATTTTTGTATTAGTATTACTTTACTTTTTAATTAAAATTAAATTTTATTGACATATACACTAAAGTATATTACTTAATTTATATTTTTGTATGTTATATAATATATAGACTGTTATGCTTAGTTGTAAAATTAAAAGAATTATATATAAGTAGTATTAATTTCAGCAAGTTAATTCCTTATTAGATACAATTATATTTAGTTAAAGAAAAAATATACCGTAAACCTAACAAATAACATCAATAACATTATAGAACCATAAATGATATTATTAATTTTAAATTTTATACAATAAATCTAAATTAATAATGCATTTTACTAAAATAAATAATGACAGATTCAAATAATTAATGGTTTTTACTTAATTTAAATTTATCATAATTTTTTATACAATAAAAGAAACAATTTATTACAACTTTAAAAATTGATTTGGTTCATGAATAAATTAATAAAAAATCCAAAAAAAAAAACTAATACGTTTAACCCAATTTATTATAATTTTCAGAATTGATAGAATTAGTAACAAATCAAAAAAATTAATGCATTTTATTCAAAATATATCTATTTGAATTTTAAAAATTCAATTGTTCTTGAATGCATTAATACCAAATTCAAACAATTGATGTATTTTACCAGAAATATATTTAGTATAGAATTTAAGAATTCATATGTTACTTGAATGAATTTATAACCAATCCAAATAATTAATGCATTTTACTCCAATTTAATTTAGTAAAATATTAAGCAATTTAACTGCCATAAGAGAGTGGGTGTGTAAAGGCATATGCATAAATCAGGCTTCGATTTAATCTTTATTACAATGTTTAGGTACTTATTAGCAGTTAAATTATTACGAAACATTTTATTAAGTAAATAAATTTTGGTTAAGTTTGATTTTAGTTCTTAGATATTATGTGAAAATAGGACTTGTCTTTGTATAAAATTGATATTTTAATCTTCAATTTTTAAAATTAAATGAATATAATATTTTTAATTTAATTATGTTAAATTTGTTTGACATATTAATCATATCTTTCAATTCAACAAATATTAAAGTTAAAAGATATAAAATAATATAAATAATTCAAATATTTTAATGAGATATATTTGATTTGATGCATCACATTTTTTTTAACACAGTTGACTTAGAAGGACTATATCTACTAATTTTAAAGTGTAAAAGACTAAAATATACTAAATTTTTGAAAAAAACAAATTTCAATTTAACATTAAGGATTAAAATAATGTTTAACCCATCAAATTTTATATAAATTAAATCTGTACTTAATGAAATCTTAAAAGATTAAAAATAATTTAAATAAAAAAATTAGTGATCGAAAACTATCACATATTTAGAGTTAAACTCTAATATTCTAATTATGCATTTAAGATTTATAGTCTATAAAAAGAAAATTGATACCTAATATAGTAATGAGACAATTTTTGGAATGAACTGGACTTGATCTTTTCGTCATTGTAAGAGGAGGAATAAATTCAATTAATATTCTTAAAGTAATTAATTTATACTATTAGTACTGTCAAAATAATTAATTTATACTTTTAATACTGCTAAATTAATTAATTTATACTTTTAATACTTATGAAAACCAAAACATAATAAAATACGTATAAAAAAGTTAAAAAATTAAATACTTTTTTTATTTTTAAACTATTTTTGAAAAATTATATTTCATTTTTAAAATTAAATTATATATTTATTTTTGTATCTATATTTTAAAAAAATTGTACAAATTACCATGCTAGCAAACAATAGGTGAAAGTATATATATATATATATATATATATATATATATATATATATATATATATATATATTGTAAAATAAGTTATTTTTTATTTTTTTATAAATATAATTCTTTTAATGATTAAAATATCTGTAAAAGTATGTTTTCAACTGATGAAAATGGATAGAAAGATAGTTTTCTTTCCATAAAAATAAAAGGGAAGTGATACTTTAACAAAGTTTTTTTTAACAAATTTTTTTGACAAATTACCATTTTAAGTAAAATAATATTATTTTATTATTTTATTTTGGTTAAAAAGTAAACTAAAAATCTATTTTAATTTCATTTACAGTAACTTTTGTCAACTTTGTCAACAAATTTATTGTCAAAACATAATTTTCCAAAATAAAAATATTGAAACGGCTATAAGGCTAATTGATTCATGAAGTCAACGAACAAAATAAATAAAAAAATTGGGTGTCATAAACAATGTATAGTTTTCCTTTTTATCCAACCGTTGGTTGGTCGTTAATACATGGTAATATATGTTAAGATAACCTTAAAATTGTGATTTTGTTTCTTCATTAGGTTGAACAGATTTATTGCTGTAATACACACTAGTTGATGACGATGCTTATGTCAATCACGAATCAGCACCGCTATTGGAGCCAGACACATTCTCATTGTAACTGTTTGGTTTAGTTCCCACCACCTCCTATAAAATCAAACCGACAATGTGACTCTTCTCGTGCTTGAAGGAGGAAGAAGGATAAGAAGAAGAGAGAGAAGAGAGAGACTCCAAGTCCTATCCACACTTCCAGAACCAGATCCTCTGCAATGGCTGAGCCTGTCGATGATGTCGACAATAAACACGACACCAAAGTAGTTATACCTGGTAACATTTCAATGTCTGAAAAAAACTATGCCATAGCTACACCATTCATGCCAATATTTAATTTCATTTACATGCCATAACATACAACACATGCTGTTACCACCAACTATCAAGAGGGTTTGTCAAAAAGATTGTTAAGTTACACGAGACAGTAGTTATGCAGCAAAAAACATTCTCGTGAATGTAACCAAAAGTGCAGAAACATTTTAAAATTCTTATCTGTTGCTGTTTTGTTTTGTCTGTATCTATGTTTGTGTGTCTGTTTTTGTTTTTGGTGAATGCTGATTTTAATGTGTTGTTGTTGCAGAAGAAGGCGAAGAGGTTGATGACTCTCCGATTGAGCAGGTGAGGTTGACGGTTCCGATAACCGACGACCCTACGCAGCCTGTGCTGACATTTCGGACATGGACTTTGGGACTGGCTTCGTGCGTTGTTCTTGCATTCATCAACCAATTCTTTGGGTACAGAACCACCCCTCTTTTCATTTCTTCTGTGTCAGCGCAGATTATTTCTCTCCCACTTGGCAAATTCATGGCCAGAACACTTCCGACCAAAGCATATGTTTTTCCTTTCACCAAGTGGTCGTTCTCCTTGAACCCTGGCCCGTTCACTTTGAAGGAGCATGCACTCATCACCATCTTCGCCAGTGCTGGATCTAGTGGTGTTTATGCCATCAACATTATCACTATTGTCAAGGCTTTCTACCACAGGAGCATCCACCCAATGGCTGCTTTTCTGCTCGCATTATCCACCCAGGTGAATGGTGATTTATTAATTGATTAGGTTGTTGAAAGTAACGATTTTTTTTTTTTTGTTGAAAAAAGATAGTGCTATGGTGGGTGGAAGAATAGAGAGAGAAATTGTTCGGTTGGATAAATGATTTGAGTGGAGATGTGGGGAAGAACAGAGAGAAAGAGGGGTCAAAATGAAACAACGGATCTGATAATTTTATTAAACTTTTAAGGTGATTAATCAAAACAACGTGCATATTCAGATTTGGTTAGGCTACTAATCTGTGTGCTTAAATTTTTAGATGCTTGGTTATGGATGGGCTGGCATTTTCAGAAAATTCCTCGTTGATTCCCCGTACATGTGGTGGCCTTCAAACCTTGTCCAGGTGTCTTTATTCAGGTATTTTATTATTTTTTTCACGATGATTTATGCATTTTTGTCCTTTAATGGATATATGAGTGAAAAAGATTATGATTATTATATTAATCCAATGTTATGAATTTGTTGAATTGCAGGGCATTCCATGAGAAGGAGAAAAGGCCGAAAGGAGGAAACACAAGGCTGCAATTTTTTCTGCTGGTGTTTGTGTCAAGTTTTGCTTATTACGTCATTCCGGGGTATTTATTCCCAGGAATAGCAACAATCTCGTGGGTTTGCTTGGTTTGGAAAAAGTCCATTCTTGCTCAACAAATTGGTTCGGGTATTACCGGGCTTGGCATTGGTTCATTTGGCTTTGACTGGAACACAGTGGCTGGGTTTTTGGGGACCCCTTTGGCTACACCTGGCTTTGCCATCATCAACACACTCGCTGGATTTGTGCTCTTTATGTATGTTCTGATTCCCATTTCATATTGGAACAACGTATATGATGCCAAGAAGTTCCCCATCATCAGTTCTCATACCTTTGATTCCACTGGCGCAGTATATAATGTCACTCGTATTCTCAATGCTAAAAATTTCGACATCGATATGGACAGTTACAACAATTACAGCAAACTCTATCTTAGTATCACATTTGCATTCGATTATGGATTGAGCTTTGCCTCTCTCACCGCCACTATCTCGCATGTTGTTCTCTTCCATGGAAAGTAAGTTGTCTTTAGTTTTAGATTTCAGACAAAGCTTAAATATTTAATATTAGAATTACTGTTTAACTTGGATAAATTGGGTAAAGTGATCTAACTTTTCTGGTGATGTGTGTTTGGAAGAACGATGGTTCAGATGTGGAGGAAGACAACAACTACACTAAAAGGAAAAGCATTCGGCGATGTGCACACAAGAATTATGAAGAAAAACTATGAACAAGTACCAGAGTGGTGGTTCGTGAGCATTTTGGTTGTAATGGTAGTGGTGGCGCTGATAACTTGTGAAGGCTTTGGCAAGCAACTTCAGCTGCCATGGTGGGGAGTTCTAATGTCTCTTGGTATCGCGCTAGTTTTCACTTTGCCAGTTGGAGTTATTCAAGCGACAACAAACATGGTATAACATCATTTTTACAGTTTAGTTTCCCATAGCTTCAAATGTTTTGTCTCTCTCACCACAGAGTGTACCTTGTTTTGCAGCAAGCCGGTCTGAACGTGATCACAGAGCTAATAATCGGGTACATTTACCCCGGAAAGCCTCTTGCTAATGTCGCCTTCAAGACTTACGGCTACATCAGCATGTCACAGGCACTCGCATTCCTCGGAGACTTCAAATTAGGCCACTACATGAAAATTCCTCCAAAATCTATGTTCGTCGTGCAGTTGGTGGGTACCGTGGTTGCTTCATCCGTGTACTTTGGCACAGCATGGTGGCTTCTGACGACTGTTCCAAACATCTGTGATCAAGCAAAGTTGGCAGCCAATAGTCCATGGCAGTGCCCCGGTGACGATGTGTTTTACAATGCTTCGATCATATGGGGAGTGGTGGGTCCAAAGAGAATGTTTACAAAGGATGGAATTTACCCCGGGATGAACTGGTTCTTCCTCATCGGTGCTCTTCTTCCTGTTCCGGTGTGGTTCTTTTCTCGCAAATACCCAAACCAGAAATGGATTGAACTCGTCAACATGCCCCTCATCATTCTTGGTGCCGGAGCTATTCCTCCGGCGAGAACTGTGAACTACATAACCTGGGGAGCTGTCGGAATCTTCTTCAATTTCTACATTTACAACAAGTTCAAGTCTTGGTGGGCTCGCCACACTTACATTCTCTCGGCTGCATTAGATGCAGGACTTGCTTTCATGGGTGTGGTTCTCTACTTCGCCCTCCAAAGTTACGACATTTTAGGTCCAACCTGGTGGGGTGCCGATGCTGACCACTGCCCTTTGGCCAAGTGCCCCACAGCGCCGGGCGTAGTTGCTCATGGATGCCCTACTCTCTGACACCCATCATCATCATCTTCACAAGTTTCCTTCTTCATCTTCTTGAGTTTATAGATACTGTGTTTTATTTCTTCCTTGTTTTCTGTCTTTTTACATTGTACAAACGCAATCCAATACCAGGTTGAACAAGCTGTACATATTGTTTATGTTTTATCTCTTAAAGATGTTAAATTGTGATAAAACCTCTTTAATATAAAGCTAAATTGAAAGGTTTACATGAAAATTACACGCTGACGCTGTGATCAAATTGCACAACCTAAAATCAGCCATTCAAATTCCTATTGTTTAAAGCGTTATATGTATAGTATAGAGGAAAGTGAAGTAGAGAGGTGAACCACTATTTTAATTAAACATCATATTCAATTACTAGGTTGTATCACGGTTGATGTAGACACGGGAAAGTGAAAAAGAAAGGTATAAAGAGTTCTTTTACTCAATGTTGCATCATGTTGTTGTATCTATTAAATAGAATTTGTTAACCAAACTAAAATTGCATGCACTTTAACCATTTTTCCTAATTTAGGCTTGTCTTTTACACTATATGCCATAGTACCAACCTTATCAGACTTGCCAATTTAGAATAGTAAATGTTGGTAACATTAGAGGCAACCTATTATACCAAGGCACGTACGTAACATTCGGCAACAACATAGCACCATATAAAAATATAATAATCCTAACACATTTAAATATTATATATATATATATATATATATATATATATAATCGTTAACAAAATTGTCATAATTTTATCTATTAAGTGCACCTTAAAAGATTAAAAAAAATATAAATTTAAATTATCTTTAACCTTCGTGCCACCGAAACAAATTCGAAGTTAAAGATTAAGAAAAACCAAATTTTTCGGAACTGTATATTTTCATTTTCCACATACATTGTCAATATTCCAATCTATTGAGATATTTTAAATTATCGTTACTCTTTGTAGATATATCAAAACAAGTTCTAAGTCAAAAACTAAGAAAAACCAATTTTTTTGGAACTACATCCTCCACATACCAGTATTCGAATCTACTAAGATAAGGTCTTTATAATCAGTCTTACTGATAAGATATTATTAGTTTTAGAACTTAAAACTTCTTTACAATTTTATCCCTAAAAAGATGTATGGAGATTTAAGTGTGGAAAATGTCTTTTAATTCTCCTTAATCTTTAACTCCTAAATAATCTAAAGACTGTAAGTCTTATCAACTTTATATACGATTATAAAAAAAGAAAAATCAAATATTGAGTGTGATAGATTTTTCAATGAAAAATAAAAGATTCAAAGAGTTACTATAGGCTGATAGGTTGATGAAGTTCATGTATGTTATTTACTGTCTACTAAATAAAATAATTAGTTGACATAAACAAGATTTGTTAAGATAATCGTAAAAGTTGTTTATATTCTTTCTTCGTTTAACAACAGATTGTGATACACTAACAGATTTGTTGTTGTGGATAAACTAGTTGACGACGATGCTTATGTCAATCATGAATTAACACCGCAATTAGAACCAGGCACATTTCATTGTAATTGTTTGGTTTAGTTCCTACCTCCCTATAAAATCAAACCAACAATGTAACTCTTCTCGAGCTTGAACGAGGAAGCAAGAGAATAAGAGAACACAATTCCAGAACCAGATCCTCTGCAATGGCTGAGGTTGTCGACAATAAACACCACACCAAACTAGTCATACCTGGTAACATTTCAATGTCTAATATTTAATTCCATGTACATGCATGCTATTTTGTTTGTATCTATGTTTTGTGTGTCTGTTTTTGTTTTTCATTACATGCTGTTTAATGTGTTGTTGCAGAAGAAGGCGAAGAGGTTGATGATTCTCCGATTGAGCAGGTGAGGTTGACGGTTCCGATAACCGACGACCCTACGCAGCCTGTGCTGACATTCAGGACATGGACTTTGGGACTGACTTCGTGCGTTGTCCTTGCATTCATCAACCAATTCTTTGCGTACAGAACAACTCCTCTTTTCATTTCTTCTGTGTCAGCACAGATTATTTCTCTCCCACTTGGCAAACTCATGGCCAGAACACTTCCCACCAAAGTATTTGTTTTTCCATTCACCAAGTGGTCTTTCTCTCTGAACCCTGGCCCCTTCAATTTGAAGGAGCATGCACTCATCACCATCTTTGCCGGTGCTGGAGCTAGTGGTGTTTATGCCATCAGCATTATCACCATTGTTAGGGCTTTCTATCACAGGACCATCCACCCAATGGCTGCTTTCCTGCTATCATTATCCACCCAGGTAAACAGTGATTGTTAATTCATTGGGTTGTTGAAAGTAACAATTTTTTTGTTGAAAAAAGATAGTGCTATGGGTGGGTGGAAGGAATAGAGAGAGAGAGAGAGAAATTGTTCAGTTGGATAAATGATTTGAATGAGGGGAAGAATTGAGACAAAGAGGGGTGAAAATGAATCAAAAGAATCTGATAACTTTTTTTAACTTTTAAGGTGATTGATCAAAACAACATGCATATTCAAATTTGGTTCGGCTACTGTAATCTGTGTCCTTAAATTTTTAGATGCTTGGTTATGGATGGGCTGGCATTTTCAGAAAGTTCCTCGTTGATTCCCCGTACATGTGGTGGCCTTCAAACCTCGTCCAGGTGTCTTTATTCAGGTATTTTATTATTCTTTGTAGGTGATTTATGCATCTTTGTCCTTTAATAGATATATGAGTGAAAGAGATTATGATTATTATATTAATCTAATGTTATGAATTTGTTGAATTGCAGGGCATTCCATGAAAAGGATAAAAGGCCTAAAGGAGGAAACACAAGGCTGCAATTCTTTTTCCTGGTGTTTGTGTCAAGCTTTGCATATTACATTATTCCAGGTTATTTATTCCCAGGAATAGCAACAATCTCGTGGGTTTGCTTGGTTTGGAAAAAATCCGTCCTTGCTCAACAAATTGGTTCGGGTATTACCGGGCTTGGCATTGGTTCATTTGGCTTTGACTGGAACACTGTGGCTGGGTTTCTGGGGACCCCTTTGGCTACACCTGGCTTTGCCATCATCAACATACTGCTTGGATTTGGGCTCTTCATGTATGTTCTGATTCCCATTTCATATTGGAACAACGTATTTGATGCCAAGAAGTTCCCCATCATCAGTTCTCACACCTTTGATTCCACTGGCGCAATATATAACGTCACTCGGATTCTCGATGCTAAAAATTTTTACATCGATATGGACAGTTATAACAATTACAGCAAGCTCTATCTTGGTATCACATTTGCATTCTATTATGGATTGTGCTTTGCCTCTCTCACCGCCACTATTTCGCATGTTTTTCTCTTCCATGGAAAGTAAGTTGTTTTTAGTTTGAGATTTGAGACAAAGCTTAAATATTTAATATACCACTAGAAACAAAAAATTGGATGCAACTGTTTAGTTTTTTATGTTTCTATCAGTGTTGTTCTGTTATTAGAATTACAGTTTTACTGGATGAATTAGGTAAAGTGAGCTAACTTTTGTGGTGATGTGTGTTTGGAAGAACGATTGTTCAGATGTGGAGGAAGACAACAGCTGAACTAAAAGAAAAAACATTCGGTGATGTGCATACAAGAATTATGAAGAAAAACTATGAACAAGTACCGGAGTGGTGGTTTGTGAGCATTTTGGTTGTAATGGTAGTTGTGGCCCTGATAACTTGTGAAGGCTTTGGCAAGCAACTTCAGCTGCCATGGTGGGGAGTTCTAATGTCTCTTGGTATCGCGTTAGTTTTCACTTTGCCAATTGGAGTTATTCAAGCAACAACAAACATGGTATAACATCATTTTTACAGTTTCCCATTGCTTCAAATGTTTTGTCTTGTCTCTCTCACCACATAGTGTAACTTCTTTTGCAGCAAGTTGGTCTGAACGTGATTACAGAGCTAATAATCGGGTACATTTACCCCGGAAAGCCACTTGCTAATGTCGCCTTCAAGACTTACGGCTACGTCAGCATGTCACAAGCACTCTATTTCCTCGGTGACTTCAAATTAGGCCACTATATGAAAATCCCTCCAAAATCTATGTTCATAGTGCAGTTGGTGGGTACCGTGGTTGCTTCAGCCGTGTGCTATGGCACAGCATGGTGGCTTCTGACGACTGTTCCAAACATCTGTGATCAAGCAAAGTTGGCAGCTAACAGTCCATGGCAGTGCCCCGGTGACGCTGTGTTTTACAATGCTTCAATCATATGGGGAGTGGTGGGTCCAAAGAGAATGTTTACGAAGGATGGAATTTACCCTGGGATGAACTGGTTTTTCCTCATTGGTGCTGTTCTTCCTGTTCCAGTGTGGTTCTATGCTCGCAAATACCCAAACCAGAAGTGGATTCAACTCATCAACATGCCCCTCATTATTATGGGTGCTGGATCTATTCCTCCGGCGAGAACTGTGAACTACATAACCTGGGGAGCTGTCGGAATCTTCTTCAATTTCTACGTTTACAACAAGTTCAAGTCTTGGTGGGCTCGCCACACTTACATTCTCTCGGCTGCATTAGATGCAGGACTTGCTTTCATGGGTGTGGCTCTCTACTTTGCCCTCCAAAGTTACGACATTTTAGGTCCATCCTGGTGGGGTGCCGATGCTGACCACTGCCCTTTGGCCAAATGTCCCACAGCTCCGGGCGTAGTTGCTCATGGATGCCCTACTCTCTGACACCCTTCATCATCATCATCCATGCTTCCTTCATCTTCAAAAGTTTCTAGAAACTGTCTTTAATTACTTCCTTATTCTCTATCTTCTTCCATTGTACATAGCCAATCCAATACCAAGTTGAACAAGCTGTACAGATTGTTTATCTTAGCAGAGCATCAAATTAATGTTCATAGTCTATTCTACTTGAATCCCATCCTTCTAACAACTTTTCTTAGAGTTCAATTTTCCTCCTCATTGCCTCCGATACCTTTGATGGATCAATTTACTAAGTATTCCTTATATATCTACATACATGTGTGTGACTTAATCAATATAAGAGATCGACACAGATTGAGTTTGTGTTTATTTTCTTATAAGTGTTTGACTATATCATTTTTATGTTTCTATAGTACAAGACTTACACTTGAATCATTTTCATCAATAAATATTAGAATCCATTCAATTAATTTTTCATTGGATGCTTTTTCATTATAAATTCCGAAGAAATTTAAAACTTTGAGTTACTTTTATAAAAAATTATATTGAAGTTTATAGTGATTTTTGGTTTTTCTAAATTATTTCTATGCTTTTTATTTTTAAATTAAATTGGTTTAAGGATTCTTTATTGTAATGAAAATAGTTTTCTATATACAACCTCAATGTTCCAATCCATTGAAATAACATTATGATCGATCACTAGACGTGAAATATTATGAACTTAAATCGTTAAAATTTTATCCTTAAAAAATATAACGAGATTTAAGCAAGAAAATATGTATTTATCTTAACTTATAACTTTTATGAGACTATTATAACCTTTATGAGGCTATTGATCATATCAAAACATTTTCAAACTCACTTATAAATAAAAACTGAAAAGAGACATCCACCCCAAACATGGCCTAAGATAATGGACGTGATGATTATGTTGTTTATACCAAGAAACACATGGTCACAATTCGCCGATAAGCAAACAAACTCCACTCTAGTATACCTACACCCAAGAAAAAAAAAAAACTCTGCAACCAAAATCCTTTACGAACTGGTGGTAAATATCCTGTTTATACAACTGAAAAATCTTCATGAAGCAACTTCCCTAAGGTAAAATTTATAGTCCCTAATTGTTCATTGTTGACAATCCAACATTTGCACCACAATATAAGTCTGAACATCCTCCACTTGCAAAGTAAATCGTCCAAAATGAAGACAAGTGGTGGGATCATTTGAAGAGCCCTGGGTTTAGCCAATCCCTGCAAACAATAGAATATGTACATTGTATTCGTATGTCAGTTATAGCTGCACAGACAAATAAAATGGTAGGGAAAAAACGAAATCTGCAAGGCAAAAAAGCACTCACTTGCTAATGTCATCCAAGTGATCATCAAAATCTACAATTCCATTCCACTTCTCGGTTGCAATATAGTCCAATAAGACTACATTTGCCGAAGGCTCTTTCAGAGAGAAACGGTTGTTTGCATCTGAGGGAACCAACTTCCAGTTCTTAGATGTATCCCTAACATAAAGCTAAACCATAAGAAAAAGGTAATCTTGGTTAATGTAACCAACCAAAAGGCATCTCTTTATATTGAGGGAGCCATATATGCATAAACTCTAGCAACCATAATTACGTATCATGTAGATACTGGTCTTCTTTTACAACAAAAAAAAGTGATTTCTAAACGAACCATTAATTTTGTAACTATAAGAAACAAATAACAAGACTCGTTTGCAATTAGTGCAAATGTTGGATGACCTTTGAGGTTGTACGCTGTATAATCATGCAAAGAGTGCACATTACAAAACATTACTGTGTTATTCCCCCAGTCCTTTAATTGAAAAAATCTTGGAACATGTTTCGTTTAGCTTAGCTTAGAGAAATAATTGTGTTTTTGCTAGCTTTCCTCACAGAACTTTTGTGAAAAAAAAAAAAATCATCTCTCCCAAAGAGTGGTTCCCAAATATGCTGCAGTATGTTGCAAATTAAATAAAAAACAAGAGAAAATGGATCACAACATTAATCAGAAACTTGAATTCTTGCATACAACCTGAGCTCCACAATGTTACACCATAAAACCCATGAAACACCACACACCAAGATAAAAAGCCACCAATTTCAAGATAAGCTTTTAGATACAGCAGTTTTGTAAAAATAAGGAGATTGGTGTACCAGAATAAGCCCCCACAACAAGACAGGGAAACCAACAAACATAAGCAAACAGCTTACTGTCCAGTGCTAAAGTGAACTACAGAAATTCGGTCTTGCTTGGATAAAGTTATTCAAAAACATTTATAAGAGAAGACAATAAAAAACTAAAATAAATTTAACTTCCCTCATTTAGTTAAAATCAACTTCTTTCTAACCATAACTTCTGAAAAAGTTACATAGGAAAAATTCTGGAAGTTAAAATGCATAAGACAAATTTTCTTATGAGAGAAGCTCAATCCATTGTACCTTCTTATTTTCTTCTACAGTAATTAATTACAAGTTTACCCCAAAGGTTTATATTCTAACAAGTTCATAGGTTTTCGTGATTCCATTAGAAAGAAGAAGTTCTTTAGTTCATTCACAAAGAAGCTTGGGTATATATATTTCTATGTTTAGACTGATATCACGAATTCTATATCATCTAAAGAAGCCCAAACACAACTCATAAAGCGGATAACAAATAGAAATTATCGGTCATGACAAATGCGGTTTCCAACACTAAAATCGCTAACCTGCATTATGGCACTACCTTCCTTGCTCTTTTTCAAAGCATCGAGCTTCTTGTTATCTAACTGCAAACAATTGAAGAGGAAAAGAAAGATGATAAGCAAAAGGAGATAATTAGAACCAAAAATAGCAAAAACTAAGAATAAATTCAACAACAAATTAGCAAAATCCAAAAAAAAAAAAATGCAACAACAAACCAATAGAACGGCGGCTTGGGGAAAGTAGCGGCATATGTGGTCACCGATATTCTTCGCCACACTACCAAGCTCACTTTCATCAGATCTCTCATTCGCGTGAAAATAGCCCACTATGTTCAACCCTTTCGCAGAAAAATATTCCTCTATCTATCTCAGAAAAAGTGTAATTAAAAAAAGGAAAAATCAGAAAACTACAGAGAAGAAAAGGAAAATTTAACAGACACCCATGAGAAAAAAATATAAGCCCAGTTAACGAGGTTACACGTTGATTAAGAAAGCATATATCTTTCTGAGTAATTTTATAGATAACCGCATAGAATCAAAACTGAGTGAAAAAAAAAACAAAATTAATGCAAAAAGCCCTAGAGAGAGAACCAGAATGAGAGATATCTCCAATTGAGGAAGAAGAGGAATGTGAGAGTGGAAGAGAGGGACGGCATCGGCGATCTCGACGACGTCGTTGGAAGGGGAGATGCGACCGATCAAGATGCCGTTGACGGCGGAGGTCGGGTGTTTGAGGGAGTGAAGCACGAGTTTGATGTAAGCGTTTTGTGCGATCTCGTACCTCAATCCGTTGCTACCCATGGCTAAGATTCTCTACACAAAGGTTCAAGGTTTCTGTTCTGTTCCCTTTTTCCTTCTGTTTTAATGTCAAACACAGAACATTCGCAGATGCAATCAACTATCAACTGCTGTGGACTTCGCACTTCGCCACAACTTCAGACGACGTCGTACTGTCACGGTCCTTCGCAATCTGCATTTGCAATCGTTCGGCTTGGATCAGTGGTTCTTGGGCCAGCCCAACTATTACACGGACCATGGCCTTTAAAAGGTTGGCCTAGAAAAAAAAAATTGAAGTATTTTACTATTTGAAACTTGATTAATAGGTTAACCTTATAAGACGATTATCATAATCCTAGTATCAGAAAATAAAATAAAAAATGAGAGTCAAAAATTGTAAGTCGTAATATAATTTTCCTTTATTTTATTATTGATTAAAACATGCTATTAGCCTATTTATGAGCATCATTATGGTATATTTATGAACATTATACATTGAAAATTTCACATTACACTAGCAAGTGATAAAACCAATTGACATATAAGTAGCAATAAATTTTACCTTATAAACCGATATTTTTGGATTAAATTGGAGTTAAAATCAATTTATTAACATGGTAGGTTGGATTAAAGTTAAAATCAATTTATTAACATGGTATACAAGTAATGAATTTGAGTCTATCGAGATTTGTTGTTTGTTAGACTTAATGTTCGATCGCTATCGGATCACCAATTAATATTTGATCTTATACTTTATATATATATATATATATATATATATGTGTGTGTGTGTGTGTGTCCATGCAAGAGTGTGTTATAAGTCCCGTCCTAACTAGTTAGAATAATAGTTTATACTATATAAATAGATACAAATCTCAGATTACCATATGATATTGGAGGGTTGATTTAAACTTAAAATTTATTTTTTAATCAGTATTGTGATTTTGCCGTAATTTATTAAGTTTTGCATTAAATATTTATATAAATGACGTGATGAATAAGGAAACAAATTTTCTTGAAATAAAATTATCACTAAATTATAAAGAGACAAATATGTGTATGAATTACGGTACGAAGAAAGTTATACAGACAAAAAAACATATTTAGCTTGATATGATATACGACAAGATAAAATGTAATATTTTTTAATATTTATATATATATATATATATATATATATATTATACATTTATGTATAGAGATAAAGTTTTTAAGATTTAAATCGAAAGTAATTTTGAAATTTAGCCTTTATAAAAAACCATCTAAATGCAACTAATGTCATTTGTGACAAGAATGCAGCTGTTAATATCAGTTAAATAATTATACTAATACATCAATATTTGATCAAATATTTTACATATAAACTACATTATGTACAAAAATCATTAGTTTTCAAAAACATCATAACCAACCAAAAAATGTCATTTATTTATAGATTTATTAGTATAACTTTTAGTTCACCACTTCCCAATATTTAATATTACTATAAATGAAATTTTATTTAATAATTAATTGAATATCATTTAATAACACACTTACATTATATAAGAAATACGAATTTGGGAATTTGAAATGTAAAATATTACATAGTTAATCATAGTGTAGTAATATTACAGCGTGACAAGAAGTTAATATGATAATTTACTAAGAATGGTGTTGAAATTGTAACTTAATTTAATTTTAAATTTATTTATTTTATAATTAAATATATTAAGTATTTTTTATCTTTATTTAATTATTTATAGACACGATATCGACGATGCTATTTAATTTATTTTAAATATATTCTTATTGAAAGTATATATATCCAGTGTTGATCACTAAATATCTTTTACGTCAAAGTAATTCGAATCTAAAAAAAAAAGTTTTGTCTGAACAAAAATACCTGAAATATTAATAAACATAAACGATTTAGGAAAAATACTTGTAGAACACCCTTTCTCATTTACCTGTAATTACAATAAATATTAATGACTGATTAAAGATAAATAAATATACAAATTTTTTATCTTCATCCTTTATCAATACTAATTAATCTTTCTATATATCAAATCCCTTATGCTAAAATAATTGGACAATAATTACAAATGTACTAAGAAACTATATTGATATGAGATCTAATTAAATAAACATTAATATTAATATCATGTTGAAATTTAAATCAATAGAAAAAAAAGCCCAAAATTGATAAGAAAACAAAATTATTATTGTAAAGTTTTTACACTTTCTTTATTAAATCTTTCAAGTAAATATATAATTAATTTCACTGGAAAAAGTATCCTCCACAAAATTCTTTAATAAATTTTTGTGTGAAAAAGTACTAGAATTAGTAAATTAAAACAGAGGTAAAAATTGCAAAATCATTTCAAATCCAACAGGAAAATATTAACAATTTTTTCGACAATATTAATTATTATTATGGATGATACATAATTTATATTTACAACAGTGTAAAATAGTTTACTTAGATTTATATCTAATACTAGATTTAAATTAAATTGAGTGTAGATGGTTGTTTGGACGATGTCTTAATAATAATAAAAAATTGAAACGGTGTGTGGCAAAGAAAACCCTAGTTATGAAGTTGTTGTAATTATTATTATTTAAAATTGAAAATAAAAAAAGAGAGTGATAGGCACAGTAATGGAATTGGCGTATATTAATGATTCAAAGTAAATATTGTGTAAGTGTGTGTGTGTTTGTGTTGTAATAAAAAAAAGTTTGAGGAACAGAGAGAGTGTCCCTCCTTCCTTCGTTGCTGTGTTACAGACAGAAAGATGAGCGGCGGTGGTGGCTCTTCCACTTTTAGGGTTCCGATCCCAAACAATGTACGAAAAACCATCCAAGACATCCGCGAGATCACCGGAAAGCAGCACACCGACGACGAAATCTACGCCGTCCTCAAAGAATGCTCCATGGATCCCAACGAAACCGCTCAGAAGCTTCTCTATTTAGGTCCCTTTCACTTTTCCCTCTTTTATTCTCTTCTCGATCCACTCTCTCTCTTTCTCCTTTCTCTCTATGTCTTTCGATTCCTACTCTTTATCTTCATCCACGAATGGAGACACTACTTCTCACTTTCTTTCTGAGCTTCACTTTGAGTTACGGTGCTTTCCGAAGTTGAGTTCCACTTTTCACAATTTATTTTAATTTAACTTGTTTTATTTTGCCGTTTAGCTTTTGTTTGATTTCTTAGGGGTTGAGGGGAGTTGCGTGTTGCCTATTTGGACATTGAAAGTTTGATTTTTAACTGTTCAATGTTTGGGAGCAAGGAGTTTTTTTTTTTTTTTTCTAAATCAGTGCTTCGGGGGGTTAAAAGTTGTCTTTGTAGGGTTTTGTTTATGCGTTCAATGGTTTCTCTTGGGATATTGCTCACACGTGTTGCTCAATGAATGGCTTCAGCACTCTATCTACGCATCCTAATCATTTAGGATTTCTTGAAAAAAGAAATGTGTTCTTGGCATCTTTTAGATTCTCTCTCTTTTTGGTTTAATGTTAAGTTTTTATTTTTTGTTCACAGATACTTTTCATGAGGTGCGAAGGAGACGCGACCGAAAGAAGGAGGTAAGATTCCCCCTCTCTCCTTACTCGCCCTGCTTTTTTATTTCAGTTGGTTTATTACTGCCCTTGAAACTTTAGTTGCTGAAACAGATCAGTTTTTTTGCCTCAACCTGTTAGGAGCAGACATCTACTTCTTCTGCCTCTGAGTTGATCAATTGAAGTGGATGTATCTTTTACCTGTTTATCCAGTAAATTGAAGTATATTTATTTTCTTGATTGTTGTGAGCTGCTAGGCAAAGGTTCCCATTGTGTCATGAGTTGCCATTTTGTCATCCTGTGAGCATTGTGATTGGCAGACTCCATGTTGAGATTCTTATAGGTCGGTTGCTATGGGTTTGAATGTCTGAAAATAGGTCTGTTTACTCTGGGTCTGTGATTCCTGCTTGTTATGACGCGTGGGATCATGCTATAGTATTATTTGCTGAGTAAAATGACTTGGGTCTTGTTTTTCGATTACGTATATATGTTTCCTTTTATCTATATGTTCTGTAATTTTATATGCCCTGTTATAAGTAAATGTGCTTGTATTGCCCCATGGTTGTCTCTTTAATAATTTATATTTTTCTGAGTGATTTAAGTTTATTGTTTCAGGGATTGAGCAACAGGGTTTCTGATGAGCCTAGGATAAAGCAAGGTGGACAAGGGAGGGGGGGAAGGGGTGCTTCAGGAGGATATTCCTCTAACTTTCCTGGTACCATCTCCCCACCTTTTTAGTGACCTTGGGCTTTATCATTAGTTTTGTCTCTTCTATTATGGCTATTCATTTCCACATGTGGTCACCTGGAAGCCATCTTTCTCCCAAAGGAAAATACTTCTATAAGGCAACATTTTTTTCAAGATATTAACACTATGTGGTGTTTCCCCCCAAAATAACTTGTTACTGAGATCTTTTTAAGAATATTAAGAATTATGCTTTTATTTTTGCTGCTTGTTGACACGCCACTATAAAGTACCTTTCCATAGCCATCATTTATATTTTTTATGCTGTTTTAGTTTTCTTTTCCATAGACTTTTTATTTTTTATCTTTTTTAACATGAACTTTAGTGCTGAGACATCTCATGAATCTGCAAATTTCTTGCTAGTTTATTAGTTTGTCAGTTTCACCATCTTCTTGCAAATGTCTGTTGTTAGATGGTGGTGGTGGGAGGAACATAGCTAATCGAAGGGAAAATGGAGTCAATCACATTGCAGAGAGAAGTCATGCTCCCTCTACTCAGCCTGTACCGCAGAAAATTAAGAATACTACCGCATCTCAAGTTACAAGGTATCAATTTTATTTTTGTATTTTCCTTAATTTGTTTTTTTTGTCAGATTAACTATAAGTATGTTGGAAAGAAATGGCATTTATTTGATAAAAACAAGGCAAGATTCTAAAAGAAGTGAAATTAAGACTGATGAATGGCTTCCCTTTTATTGTCTTTTGTGGCTAAAATTCTGACCAAACCTCACATTGTAGTCATGCTTAAAATTTTATGTTAAACAAAAAAGCATAGTAATAACTTCAATTACCGACAAGGAGAAGTAATGTAATTTTTATTTATAGATAATTAACTTGCTTGAAATTTGACTTGCAAGATCAATTTGACAATATCTTATGATTCTACTCTTGGATTGCCAAAATACAATTTATCTGAAGTTATTTGTTGGTGTGATGAGAAATGCACCATTGTAATATTGACATGATTGTTTATTCTTTTTTATTGTTAGATTATCCTCTTTTAAATATTTTTTGTTCAACTGTAGAGTTTCAGCTGTTGCACCTCATGGTGCTGCAAATCAATCCAATGGGAAGTCTGTTCACGTGTCTGCTGGTCAATCTCCCATTGTTAGTGTACCTAAAAGTAGTTCAGCTGGTAATGACACTGGCTATGAAGAAAGTGTCCAACCTCAAGCTGCTGCTGTTGCCACACCCTCTTCCCTTACTCAAACCTTTGGCTTAGTTACTAGTACCGACCAAGGAAAGTCTTTGTCAAGTTCTGATCAACTTCAAACTTCTTCCTCGGGTGTCCATTCTTCTTTGGATCCTGTTGTAGCATCTTCTGTCTCCCGCCATTCCGGTGTCAGTGGTGCAATTAGCAGGGAAGTTGGAAGCAACCGGATATCTGCTGGACCAAATCATGTTAAAGGAAATAAACTTGTTCAAGAAGTTAATGATTTATCAGCATCCAAGAATAATAAATCTGGGTCCGTGAGTTCAACAAGCAGAACAAATGCCCCACAGAAGTCAAACGAAGTGGAACACAATCGTTTATCTGAGCCCTCACAACTTTCATCTCCATCCCCAAATGATTCATTGAGGCCATCTTCTAGTTCCGGCAGCCAGCCACCTCTAGGTAAAGTTTTCTTTTGTATCTGTTTAATCTTGTGAGTAACAGGGTTGCTTCATGTTATGTTTACTTCTATATGCTTTCTTGTCTTGGTTGAAGTATTCTTTGGTTTTCTGATCAAACAATTCTACCTTATGGATGACAATTTAAATTTTCAGAAGAGAAACTGAAGTAAAGCCCACAAAAATTGGAGGGCATAAATCAGGGGAAGAACATTTGAAACTGTTCCTGAAAGCATTTTAAGTGAGAGGCAGGATGACTGGGCCTATAGTTTAAATAAGCATGTCACTTTTATGGGTTCTGCTTTTGTGTGCGAACACCTAAATTTTAATTATTTAGATAATGTTCCATGTTGGAAGGAATCAACCTAACAAAATCAATAACTGTATTTCTTTTACAAATACTTTTCAACATATATCTATTTATATCAACTTATAATGTCTTTTGGTGGGCTCACGTATGTTTATGAAACAGCTAATATCACAGAGGTTTCAACTTCAGAAGCTTGTGTGCAATCTTCAGCGGAGTTAAGGCAACATGTTACGTTTCCAAACCATTTCCAAGTACCGGAGGCTTTAAAAAGTGGTCTGACATTTGGAAGCTTTGATACCTTTAGCCCAAGTGAAAAATCTAACAGTGGAACTGATGGGGACAATAACGCTTCTCGTGCTCTTGAACCTTCACCAGTGAGTGATGAAGCGGCAACTTCAAGGTTTGTAATTCATATGCTTCTTATGTGCTTTTTGTATGCATATCAAATCACAGATCCCTTTGTCATCTATGTCTGCATGCACATGCTGGTGTTTTCTTTTATGCTCTTCTAAATGATGTATATGGTTGGATTATTTTAGCTTTGTGCTCTTATACCAAACTTGTTCACGAGCAAAATAACTATAATCAGCCTGAAAGTTGGTGCTATGGAGATAATATTTCTACCTTTTCCAACTCCCTTTGGCAACCATAAGGCTGGCTTATTATTTATTTCGTGAATTATTTTGGCTGAATTAATTGATTATTCTTCTTGTTAACAAAGGTATTACTTGTGTCATGGTGTGCTCATGTCATTTTTTTTTCTCAATGGTATTTCTTGTCTGGATGTAGCAACCAAAATGCATCATTAACTTCACAAGGGGATCGTCTTGATTATCCACATTCTTCATCTTATTTGATTGAAAAGACACCAGCTACAGAAGGCAATTCTATAAATGGTGCTGACACAAAGGTTGATCAGCCAAAGAAGGAGGTTTTGTTGGCTCCTGAGGCCCCTCAACTTCCAACTGTTCAAACCCCTCAAAACTATGGTTTGAATTTCATGTCCACCATGTTAGGGACTCAGCAGGTTCAATTTGAGGGAACTGAGCCCCAGGCACAAGATACATCTCGTTTTCCTAACTTTGTTGTAAGTTTCTTAATATCTTCCTCTGCTTAAAATCGTTTCTCCCTATGCTTGGATTTCATGGTGGTCTTTGATGTTTCTCTTGTCTAAAGTCTACCTAGCTATCAGTACAGTTCCCTTTGTAAGCTCATGAAGACCAGCTTGGATGCTGTATTTATTGGATAGCACTATGATTCATTATGTTTCTCTTTCTGAATTAAATGTTTTTACCCAATATTGACAACTGTAAACATGAATTTCAACTCCTAACCTTTGCATGGTTTCAGTTTTGGCTTATGATTTATAATCTATGTTGGAATGACCTATTAGTTCAGTGTCAATTATACATATGGACTTTTGTGAGCCATCAGTCAGGACATAACTTATCAGGCTCAAAATTTGAAGTAAAATTATGAGACTGCACATTATTGATGTTCCAAGAGAAGAAAATAAAAAGAAAATTAGCTTATGAAAAAACTTGTTACGCTTTTTCTTATTTTTCTTTTACTAGAAGTGTTTATGAAGAAATTTACCCAAACAGTTGTGAGAGGCATAATTTGATTTTGAATTATGGAAACAGAATCTACTTTGCTATTTTTTTAGAAAAGTTTCAGCGGAGGTTTGTCTAGCTGTCTGGTGTGTTTTGTATCTCTGCACACCCAATCTTTTATCCCCTTAATTCTGTGAATGCATACCCCTGCTTATTATCATTGCCAGGAAGGTATTAAACTTGGTGCATTCTATACTGGAATTTGTTGTTTGCCATAGCTTTTTATCATTTGGAACTTGTATGCCTTTATAAACACTAGAAATTACGTTTACCTTAAGTTTTTTTTTTTCATTTTTTGAAATAGATATATTTTACTTTTAGTTGCTGTGTAATTGGTATGCAGTGTTGCGTAAAGGTTAGGTTTTTATATCAACCAATTAGAAATTATCTTTGGTATTGCTTGTGAGATATCATAAAGTTGACAGAATTTACCACGGGTTACAATTAGTAATTGAATGTACTTCACACTGTAAAAATGTATGTTGTTCTTTTAATTATGACTTCTCTATTCATATTGCAGAATGCAAGTTCTCAGGCTGTGTCCCCTAGCCCAACTCCACCCCTACAGAGTTCTATACCCGTGTCTCCACAGTCAGTTTCTATTTTCAGGCCACCCTACCCTACTAACTTCTTCCCTTATGGCCACTATTACCCACCAATTTATGTGTCTCCCATACACCAATTTTTAAGCCACAATGGTTTCCCTCAACAGCCATCAGCTGGCAACATGTATCTACCAACAGCTGCTGGCATCAAATTCCCACTCCCTCAGTTCAAGGCAGGAGCAAACACAGGAAATGCAGCTCATATTGGAATTCCTTCTGGGTCATTTATCCCTCCACCTGTAGGCTATGCGCCAGGACAAACAGTTAGTACCGGCAGCTCCACTGGAAATGAAGATCTTGCTGTGTCGCAGTTAAAGGAAAACCAGATCTATACAACAGGACAACTGGTTGGTTTATTTCCTTATCAATGGTCTTTTATTTCACCCATGCATATTTCTTGATAAACTAGGAAATTGTGTTCCGTTCTTTGTTCCCCAGCTTTCTACAGTATCAATCTTTTTTGTTATGTTGGCTTCATCAATGCATGTCCTTTTATTGTGGTCCCGTGAAACGAAATTTATAGATTCTCCGTAGTTTTAGACATTTATGGTTTTATTGTGGTCCCATGTCCTCTTATGTTTTTTTTTTTGGTTGCAGAGTGAAGGCTCTGCAGTGTGGATACCTGCTCCAGGCCAAGACATATCAAGTTTGCAAGTTAATTCTCTGTATAACCTTACCCCTCAGGGACAACATCTGACCTTCCCCCCAACACAGGCTGCTCATGGAGCATTTGCTGGTATCTATCAAGCAGGGCAGGCAGTAGCTTCACCTTCAACCCTTTTGCAACAGTCTCAAGCTGTGGCTGGGCCTGTTGAAACTGTAGGGCCCCCTTCAGGATCTTATCAGCAACCTCAGCCTGCGCAGATCAATTGGAACTCTAATTTTTAGGCTGGTAAACATTTTCTTGGTGCTATAATGTTGATAGGCACACTTGATGTGCTCAGATCCAGGGAAGTATGAATGAACACTGGCCTGATCTGAAGTGTAAATAAAAATGCGGCCAAAGAATGAGAAAGGAAATTAGTAACTGTTTTTGGTGGAGATTTGGTACTAACGATTTTGAAGGGTGCTAGTCGCAGGTTTTCATTTCCTCAATTTTTTTTTAATTTTTGAGCCTTATGTCTATTTATCCCTCACCTCTTCTTTTACCCGAGAGAACATCTAGTTGTTGCTATAAGAAACTTGGTAATTCCTAGTGATAATATACTAAGCCAAGAGTTGGTAGGTGAGATTTACCAATTTTTCCGTTCCAATTTCTCACCTGTATATTACATTTTGATATCAGAGGACATTGAAATTATACAGCTTTATTTGGAGCACAAGAATTGTATGATTGTATTTCTTCAGTATAACATTTTAAGTTTTTCACAAACCTCAACCTGATCTCGCATGAAGGGAAGTGTTTTTTTATGGATTTTGTTCTGGCTCTGTTGACTCCCGAAAATTTGATTTCTATTTTCTGTCCAGCATGATTCGAATTAAATTTTTCGTTTCGGAATTATTGCTTAAGGTGATTTTGGTTTCGGATATTTAGTTTGTATAATTTTGGATCATCTTGATTTTAGTTTGTATTAATTTGATATGTTCGGTTCACAATAGAAAAATTATAGAGAAGTGAAAAGAAAGAAAAGTAAAACTTGAGACAATTTTTAGATTGTTTGATAAGAAAAAAGTTCAGAAAAATGTGTATTTAAATGAAATTAAAGTAGAACAAGCATCCTATCTTCCCTTTACTCTTCCAAATTGACGGATTTCACATTTGGTCCGATTTATTATATAACGTTGGAATTTTAAAATGATATTAAAAGATTTGCATACACAATTGTATTATGATATTAACATCAAATATATACTAGGTTACATGATTGTAGAGAATTTTAGAATGTTATGTGAAAGTCAAACAATTTAATTATGGTAGTAAAAAATATTTGCTCCATTTTATTTTTGTGTCGATTAATTTTTTAAATTGACTGTTATTACTTATATCATTGTAATTTTATTTCAACATCATCCTAAATAAATAATCCCACTAATATCGATTCTTTCATTGTTAGTCACAAACTAAATAAGTGAGTGAACAATTATTAGTGTATTATTGCAAGCTACAAACTATCTTCTTCGTTTTTTTTATCTGTTTCTGAAGGTTGTTTCTGCAATAAATATAATAAATTATCTTGATTTTATCTAAATATAGTTGCATAACTTTTTATTTTACCCTCTTTTCTCTCGACAAATATACGTGTAAATTATTTAAAGATCAGAAGAGAGAAACTATTATAATTGATAAACGAGTAATTGAATCTTGACAAATAAATAGAAACAAAACTTCTAAAAGTTCCAAACTTAGAAAATAAAGTATGAAAGTAATTAGATGTACTTATAAAAAAAATATAATAATTATCTGTTTAAATGTGCGAAAGTTAAAAAAAAACGAAATAAAAAAGAGTGTAAGAATATTTTAGTAAAAAGAAAATCATTTCCTTAACGAGCTCAAACCTCGAAATTAGTATTTGTTTGTGTATACCAAATGACATTTTTTCACAATATAACAGTCGTTTTTTTTACTGCAATAGTACACACTGTTTTCTTTATTTACACAAAAGAGTATTGTTTATTATTTGTGTTTGGAAATCGTTTCTTAGGAAATCAAATTCTAAGCTCTGTTATTTTTCACGAATAATATCAGTCACAGTAATTTAATAATTGAACCCTTGAAACTTGATCTCAGAATGTGTGGTGGTAAACGAACTTGTATAAGATCTTCGCTAAAGCTAAAGCCCTTGAATATCATGTTATAGTTTGTTCCTTATATGGATTATTCATCATATTTCTTGATTTCTTATCTCAGTGGCCCAGGAGAAACTGTGGTAGGATAAACAAAAATCATTTTTTTCTCCTTAAAATGTAATAGAGACTGATGAAACTTTGTGAAAAGCTACCCTTAAAAAATCTCAACAAGTTTTGCAGTGATTAAATTACTGTGTGACTGATCTGCCTATACAAAAGCTCTGGCTGCACAATTAGAATTGCTCAAAAGAAGGGGACATGACATGAGTCTGTCTGTGATGTGTTTGGTTATATGTCTCAGACAATGGTGCTGCCGTTAGTATTTACATTAAAATCTGTGCTGTCATCAGGAATTGATTTCGGCTTCGGTGAAGGCAAAATTTGTTGCATATTTTCCTGAGACCCTTGCAAATTCAATGATGTGTACACTGACATCCCAGAGAGAGCAACAACAGCACCACCAATGCTCACAACCCCAGGATCAGACTTGAATAATATGAACCCTCCCAACAGAATCACACAGGTCTTAAACTGTCCTAAAACAACATGAGTTGTAGCAGAAGTGGCCCTGCAATGATTGGTTCATAATGTCATGTTAGAAACCTAATCTTATCCATAATCCACCAAGGAGCAACATTACTAAAAGAAATAGCATCATGTTTGTGCAAAAAAATGGTGTTGGAAGGGAAATGCAGTCTCACCCCAATGCCAATGCCCCTGACCATTGCAAGAGAAAACCAAGGAGAGCAGATACTAAAACAGCAGTTGAATTGTTCACATCCCACTTGAAGGATAGGACTCCTGGTGGATCAATCCACGGCATCAATGCCCCAAGGAAGAAAATTGTGACAGGGGTTGTCTTCCACATCAACCTACAATAGACAGAAGTTTCAAGTTGGGATATCAACATATGATTGATGAACTTTGAGATGTCAGTATAACTGAGACAGAAGTTTCATAGTAATGCCTAACATGAGCTTATTTGAAGATACTTTTGACCAGGGGAAATTGTTAAAAAGATATGATTAAATTGTTATCTGTTTTTACAATCATGATCTAATCATAAGTTTCTTCATACACTTAAATAAGTGTTGTCATAAGTTATTTGCATAAACTCTCTCAATCACTAACAAAAATACTTATGTCATAAGTGAAATATGTTGTGAATAAGCTCCTCCAAATGCCCCCTAGCTTCTACTACTTACGCCAGAGCTGTCCAGTTGCCCTGCTGTTGTAAAGTAGACCACAAAATTTTGTTTATGGCACTTGGGATTATCCATGCAATTGCAATTAGAGCACCAAATAAATTGAACTCTAAATCTGTCACAGTTGCAACTGCTACACCTGCTGACACAACAGCCAAAGCCAAAACCTGCATCATTCCAATGACATGATTAGTGCATCAGAAACAAGGAAAGCGGGTGGAATAGTCCTTTTTCAGATGTGTTAAATGCTTTACAAAACAGAAGAAAAGAAGGGAATGGTGTGTGTGTGTGTGTGCGTAATTCTTCACCTTTTTAAAAGAAATGGTTTTTCTAAATAGAATGAACTCCGCAAGAACAATTGTAGGGGTGACAGCAATCTTAGCCATTTGGTAGAAACCAACACTGCCAAAGCTGGATTATCAGCACACAGTAAACCTATGAATATTTTAATACGAAGATGCTAACTAAAGCAAGAGCAAGAACCTGTTATACTGGAGGCTAGTGTTTGCAAGGCCAGAGGCAAAAGCCATGACAGCACCAAGTGCAAATAAAGAAGAGAATGGAGTTGTTTTGGATGGAGGAGACACAGGAAGCACTGAGAGTGTCTTGAAAATGGCAAGTAGAACCCATGCAGTAATGTAGTGTACAAATGTCAGAAAAATTGGGAAGTTGAAGCCAACTTTACCCATCACCTGTTAACATAATTACATAAAATTCAAGTGTAAGGGTGCTTGATCAATAGGCTGAACTTTTTGAGAGGTACCAGAGATCAATTCACATTATAAAATTGAAGCCAAAAAAGATGCAAATTGTGCTCACCAATTTGTTTGCCATGATAATTCCGACAGCAACCATAAAGTTGAAGGACAGTGCCACCACTGGTCCACAATATTTTTGCTGTTGTCGCTTTGCTCCTTCTGAGGTTCTGATCTCATTGTAGAGTGAAGCTCTGAGTTCTTCCAGTGCTCTACCTGATAGTTTGATTCAACAGAGAAAAAAAAAATGTAGCAGAAGGGAAGAAGATGATGTTAAAGAAAAAGCAACAAAACCAAGATGAATATTAGAGACAAATCATATATCCCTATTCGCCAAAAACAGGTCCAAACAATTTACTAAGTGGTTCTAAAGGACGATCAATCAAAGTTGCAGAAAAAAATAACAGAGCAGTATCAGTTCAATCCAAAATGCAATTGGTGTGAGAAAGTTTCCATGATCAGAAACACCTTGTGATGCAATCATGATAGAGAAAAACATGAACTACGGAATAAGAAAAGAAAAGTAACGTAACAAACTTATAATCTACGACCGCCAAAACCGGAGTATCCAATGCTTTTTATGAGATAAAATATCATTTCACTCAAAAAGGGCATTAACATAGTTGAGATCTATTCATTACATAAAAAAGTTCAGAAAACAAATCCCAGAAAAAACAACCATACATGAATGAACATAGGTAAAAGCGAAAGTCTGATATAACACGATTGAAATTAGATGCATAAGGATGCAATGAGATGAGCTAAGAAATTCAGAAAAGACCTGCATCACCAGCATCACTGTCTTTCCTTTTCATAAACCTTCGTCCTCCTCTCCATAGTGAACCCAAAAGCTCCATTACTAAGTGGCTTATTCATGGATTTGGATCACACATGCAATGAAAATGCAAGACACCCTTTGCAGAAATCATGCATTTTTATCATTATATCTATACCAATTACTTGGAGAAGCCAAAACAGGAAGGCAGAGAGAAAAGGGTGATGATGCAGATACGAATTAATAGGCCATGTTGCTTAAAATACAATCGACAGAAAATTTACATTGTTGAAGGAGGGTTTCTGAAATGAAATGCATGAAGGAAAAAGAAAATGACAAAAGAAAAGTGAAAGGAATTTACTTTCTGTTCCAAGGAATAATAATGATAATAATAATATCATTATTATTATTGCATTTGATGAGAGTGCCAACAAAATGGCAACACGTGTTCATCATATGAACCTAGAAGAAAGTGTAGGTGAGGTAGTAGCAACACGTGTCTACCTCGTATACTAGGAATTGATGTAACTGTTGATTTACGGGGAAGTTAATGTGACATCATGAAATCAAATATTAATTATTGTTATATATATCATTAAGAAATAGTCAAAACACTTGTTGCAACCACCGCCATGAACGGTAACTTTTGCTAATCTCATGCCTTCAACAATGCAACCTCTTCTTTTCTGCTAAACTTGATGCAGAAGTTTCATCTTACTCAGCACAAATGCACATTTTGCTTTTCTGATGTTCCACCAACTGGTTGGTGCCATTAACAGTTAAAGTCACCCAAACTTTCTTTTCTTGCTATTCTACTTTCTACATTCTTCAAGGAAAATGCTTTTTTCTTTTCTGCAATTCGATTTTATTATGTGTAAATATTTTCAATATATGTATAAGTTATGTTATACTTAAAACTTATGAGGATTAGATTTTGTGAGTGTATATTTTTTTACAAATTATTGATAAATTAATTTGAGATGGTTGAAAGAGTTATATATATATATATATATATATATATATATATATATATATATATATATATATATATATATATATATATATAAGCTGCGTAATGGAATTAAATATACTCATACATCGTAATTATGATTTTCATCTTAAATAATGTCAATCATTTTAGAAGGTACTATTCAAGGAAAGATTTTTTAAGAGTTTATCTTAAATGATACATTAGTAATAATTATTGTCATTAAGTCACATTTCTCATCTTATCATGAAACCAATGTTGTGTATGGAATGTATTTTTAATTTTTTAATCCTTTCGATTTTTTTCTTTATCTGAATATGATTTAATAGTGGTAATCTTTAAATCACTTTTCTCTATCGTTATTCATATAATATATGTCTATTTCAAAATTGAATCTCGTTTTTTTTAAAGAAATAATCAAAATAGTCACCGTATAATTTTTAACCAAAAGATATCAAATATATTTTTTATGTTTAAGATTATTTATTTATTACGATTTCAATTTTTAAATAGCTTATATATTGAATACATATTTATAGAAAATTTTAGTTGACAAACAAACGTTTATAACGTACAATTTAAACTATGGGCTCAAAATTAAATTTAAGAAATATATTTTAAAAGATAAAGAATAAATTAATATTCGATATATAAAGGTTGAACTATAGTTATAGTCATTGAGATTTGGTTTCATATGATTATATGACATTAGTCTTTACATATATAAGGTATTTGATACTATTTTAACCTCAAAACCTTAACGAAATGGTGTTATGAGTCTTTATTCTTATATAGTGTTTAACTTTGTCTATTCTATCTAATGTTGGATTTTGACTCATACTTGTACTATTCCCAACACCTATGATGTTTAGAAATATTAAATATGTCTGCATCAATGATTGTCAGACAATGAACATGATTAATTAAGACAAAATCATCACAAACCACTACACCAAAACGTATTCAACAATGAACATAACTAAAAAAACAATAGATTGAGCTGAAATCAAGTCGTGTGTGTAAAAAAGTTATACCTGTTATCCTCTTCAACCATCCCGCAGCACTGAAAGAATGCAGCACCAAATACTTGAAAAAAGAAAAGTGAATCTGCACAATGGCATTGCATTATGGACATCACTGTTTTGTAATTTGGTCGTGTTTTCATTGTAAAAGAAGTATTTGTTTTTTTTTTCAAATAAACATGAGATTGAAGGCATGCAGAAGTGTATTTCACAAACGTTCAGTCTCTTACCAAGCCAATTCATTCATGTTCTTGACATGTTCTTATCAGAAATTACAATAGTTGAATTCAAAGGATATGGTAGAACAACATTCATACCTTGCATGGACCAAGAAATTGGCACGAAAAGTACGTGGTTCACCAACCAAAGTTCTTCCTCCATACATGATATATAGGCAAGCTCTTGGTCTGATGCAGTTGACTCACGGTATCTAAACTGTGTTATTAGAATCCTTGACTTCAACAAGTTCTCATTAGCTTCCAAGATCATGGAGAATGAAAGAGAAGATGAGATTGAGGACATGTCAACGTCACCCCCATCTCTTGGATCCATGCAATTTGCAGGGAGCAATGGCTTTGGTCACAGCATGGAGTTCATGTCTCAGGCATACCTTCCCAATATCTACACTGAGATTGACATAAAAATTGAGGATTCCAATTTCAACCAAGATCCTCCCCTCCCCATTTATCTCAAGGTAGAGACAAATAGTTCAACTCTGCAACTTAATCAGGATCTTCTTTCCTCTTACATCACTAGAAACTATTTCTGTAAGAAATACTTCAAGTGTGAGTCTAAGTCCTATGTCAGTAGAGATGACAAAGTTATATAGGTTTTGAGTTAAAAGTGGTGTCAATACTTATGTTGGTGCGGACTAATGTCACATGGTTTTGGTTAATTTCAGTTTGTCATACTACTATCATCGATTTAGAGTATATAAGTGAATGCAAACCTTATTTAACAAGTCGGTTTTGTAAGATTGAGTTAGACTTAAAGTGCACTTCTAACAACATTTGCCTTAAACATTCTCAATAATGTGCAGTTTGAAGATGTAGAGTATAAGGTGAGAGGTAGCCACGCGGCTTCCACTAATCCTGTGAAGTCAGTGATGTCAAAAGTTGCCATACAACACAACCTGGGAGAAGACAAATACAAGAAAATTTTGAAGGGTATGACAGGAAGCATTGGCCCTGGTGAAATTCTTGCTCTGATGGGTCCTTCTGGGAGTGGAAAGACAACCTTGTTGAGAGTTGTAGGGGGAAGATTAGTTGACAACGTAAAGGGAAAGATTACTTACAATGACGTTCGGTTTAATGCAGCTGTCAAGAGGAGGTTAGAAAACTTCATAGGAATCAGAATCCTTATTTAACAGAACATGATATGCTAATGTTGTTCTCTTCTGTTTGTTTTTATTTTCTGTGCTATAGGATTGGCTTTGTTACACAAGAGGATGTGCTTTTCCCACAACTTACGGTAGAGGAAACATTAATCTTCTCTGCATTCTTAAGGTTACCAGGGAATATGAGCGAGCAACAAAAGTATGCAAGAGTGGAGACCACTATCAAGGAGCTAGGCCTTGAAAGGTGTGTCTAGAATAGGTGTACATGTGATTGTTGAATGCTTAAATTAGCTACAAGTTCTTCCAAAAGAAAGAAATGAAACTGTTAACCCTAAATAATCTCTTGTATAACCATAGATGTCGCCACACAAAAATAGGTGGAGGATATCTCAAAAGCATCTCTGGAGGAGAAAGGAAGCGAACCAGCATAGGCTATGAAATCCTTGTTGATCCTTCACTGCTTCTACTTGATGAACCAACTTCAGGCCTTGATTCCACAGCAGCTAACAGACTCCTTCTCACTCTTCAGGGACTTGCCAAGGTATCAGTAGCTATATTTAAGTGTCATTTTGAAGTTTTTTTTACATATCTGGATCAAATTTGTCCATAAGTTACAAGAATAAACAAGTCAGAAAATAACTATTGATCATAAGCTAAGTCATGTGGACTTATGACAACTTTAAAAGCAAAATTACACGACTTTTTCATAAATTTCTAAAAAGGTGAAGTTGTTAGGAGTGGTGACAACTTCAGTGTTAATATTAACTTATGAATAAGTGAAGTCGTCGTAACTTTGACTTCACCTTTTCATAAATTAATGAAAAAGTCGTGTGGAGTCTTCTTGATTTTACTTTTGAAGTCGTCATAAGTTCACGTGACTTACTTTATGACTATAATTATTTTTTGACTTGTTATTTTTGTAATTTTTGGACAAAGTTAACTCAGATATGTAAAAAAAAACACCTTCATTTTGGTAACATGTTTCAAGTATAGATTCAACAATTTGGAATATATGCTGAAAATACTTCTGATTTAGGGTGGAAGGACCATAATCACAACAATTCACCAGCCATCGAGCAGAATCTTTCACATGTTTGACAAACTTCTTCTTATATCAGAAGGGTACCCCGTTTACTATGGGAAGGCCAAGGACTCAATGCCGTACTTTTCATCGTTGAGTTTCACCCCGGAAATACCAATGAATCCTGCAGAATTCATGCTTGACTTGGCAACTGGACAAGTGAATAACATAAGCTTTCCACAAGATATTTTCAAAGATCAAGAATCTACCGACCGTTCAAAATCTGTCATTAAAGTAAGACTCTGTATTATATATCTTTTATGCATGTTCAATCTCGTTATACCACTTAATAACCGTTCCTTTGTTCTGTTAGTATCTACAACTGAAGTATAAGGAAACACTGGAACCAAAAGAAAAAGATGAGAATCATGGAGCAACAAACACACCAGAACATCTTCAACTAGCCATTCAGGTTAAAAAGGACTGGACAGTGAGCTGGTTGGACCAATTCTTTATTCTTTACAAGAGAACATTCAGAGCAAGATGCAAGGACTATTTTGATAAATTAAGGTTAGTTCAAGCACTTGGCATTGCTCTTTTGTTGGGGCTACTTTGGTGGAAATCTTCAACCAATACAGAGGCTCAAGTTAGAGATCAGGTAGTTTCGATGATTTTTGTTTTCACATTTTACAAGGCTGAGAGACATTAACATCAGAATGAACCACTATCTTTGCTGCAGGTTGGACTAATGTTCTATATCTGTATATTCTGGACATCTTCATGCATTTTTGGAGCAGTCTATGTATTTCCATTTGAAAAGGTCTATTTGGTGAAAGAAAGGAAAGCAGATATGTATAGACTGAGTGTGTACTATGTAAGCAGCACTCTATGTGATATGGTGGCGCATGTTTTCTACCCTACTTTCTTCATGCTTATCTTGTACTTCATGGCTGGATTTAAGAGGACTGTCGCTTGCTTCTTCCTGACTTTGTTCGCAGTGCTGCTAATAGCTATAACAAGTCAAGTAAGCCATGTTGAGGGTTTTTTTTTACATATCTGTAACAAATTTGTGTAGATATTATGAAAATGGAGAAGTCAAAATAATATTACTAGTCATATGTGGATTCATGATAACTTTAAAACAAAGTCGGAAGGATTTCACACGACTTAATCTCTGTAAAAGTGAAGTTGTCATAACTCCTAACTTCTTCACTTTTTTTAAAAGTTCATGAACAAGTCGTGTGAAATCCTCACGACTTTGTTTCTGAAGTTGTCATGAGTCTACATGACTTACCCCATAACCAGTAATACTTTTTTTAACTTATCCATTTTCTTATTATCCAGACAAATTTGTTCCAGATAGCTAAAGAAAACCTATGTTGAGACTTTATATGTGAATGGAAACATCATTTGTTTGAAGATTTAATGAATACGATAATCTTAACAGGGAGCAGGAGAACTATTTGGAGCTGCAGTTATGAGCATTCAAAGAGCAGGGATAGTTGCTTCTTTGATACTAATGTTGTTCCTTCTCACTGGTGGCTACTATGTCCAGGTATGGTTTTGGTAAGAATTGCAGTATAGTAATCTTTGCATTCAAATAGCTTCTAACATAAAATGGTCGATTTTGTTGCATGTATGCAGCACGTACCAAAGGTGATGCAGTGGTTGAAGTATTTGTCTTTCGTGTACTATGGCTTCAGACTTCTTCTGAAAGTGCAGTATTCAGGAGAACAACTATATGAGTGTGAAAGCGAGAGAGGGTGCAGAACATTGCAGAGTTCACCATCATTTGACACAGTAAACTTGAAAGGAGGCTTAACTGAAGCATGGATTCTGGTAGCCATGGCTCTGTGCTTCCGTGTCTTGGCCTATTTCTGTCTCCGCAGACGAATTGAAGTTCGAAATTAGATATATCTCACACATTAGCAAGTAATAAGTTGATCAAATTAGATCTATTTGAACATTAAAATCAATGAAACAATTGAGTCCGATTGTGTTTGGAGTAAAAAACTTGAATCAAACGAATCTGATTATATTTTACTCTCGTGTACAATTACTATGTTGATATCTTACATTCTATAATATGTTTACTAATGAATGTTGTTGGGGATAGGAAGATCATTAAACTTAATTCAAAATTGAGTTTTTAATCTTATAAAACGGAATTCTAAGTATCAAGGTGTTAATTTTCAGGTAGTTTCAATCTGATACTGGTAGTTATTCTATTACAAACAAATTTATGAGATAAACACTAATTCTTTTATTTTAGATTGTAATTTAATTAAAAGTATACTATTTTTTAATAACCGTATTGCTTAAAAAATACTGAGTTAACCAATCATCACTTGTTGCTAAAATATATTCATTAATTTAATCTCCAAGAAAAGTTTTTATCATTACTTAATTAATGCTTACCAAAGCTAATGATTTAGTTATGATGAAGCATAAAGATTGGGAATGACTTGTGGAAAAGGAGAACAACACAACACAAGACACACTCACATGAAGCCAAGTACCAATTCCTTTTTGCATACTTTTCACTTCACTCTGCTTCCTTTGTCAGTTGAAAAAGCTGCAGTCTTTACTATTTTTACAACAAAAACCATGTATCTATGTTTATTTTCTTAGCCATTAAAACCTGACACGACACATATTTATTCTTTCGTTCATTAATTTTCACAAATCTATTGATTTGCATTGGTGTTTTTGTTCTGTCGCACTCTCTTGATGGACCTTGTGCCTTATTCTGATCCTAACTCAACCACGGCCACCCCGCCGTGGTACGACATGTTCCGATCCGCTTCCCTTCGAAAGCCCTCCTCGGATCCTGCGCCGCCGCCGCCGCCGAATGCGGACCAAAAAGTCAACCCCTCCGGCGACTCTCAGGCGCGGCTCGCCCTTTACATAGCCATGGCCCACGCCGGCCTCGTCTTCGCCATTCTCATCCTCTTCTCTCTCTACAAACTCCTGCAACAGTACCTCAAACCCCTTCAATGGGCCATCCTATGTTCCATCCCTCTCAGACTCATTCACCAAGCCATCGTTTCCTTTTGGTCTCACCCTCTCAAACTGGGGCTCCTCCACACTCTCCTCGCCCTTCCACTCACCGTTTTCTCGCTCTTCGTTACCAGCCTCGCCGAGATTCGGCAAACTCTTCTCACAATCCTTCTCCGGAAACCAAAGCCTCCGAATGAGGAGGACTCAAAGAAGCTTAGTGCGTTTTCCACTTTGCTTCGTCTGCTCTTGTCTTTTGGGGTCTTTGTTTTTGCTTATGAGAGGCTTGGCGCTGTTGGGTCGTTGTCACTTCTCGGATTAGGCTTCGTTTTCAGTTCCAAGAATGTGGCTTTCAGTTTCTCTCCCTTTGGTGCGTATTTCACCAGAGGGATATTGAAGAAGTTGAAAACCGTTGTGGCTGTTGGGTTGATTGTCGGGATGATTGTCGGGTTCTTGACTGGGGTGATTTTCTTCTCTTATCAGATTGGAGGTGAAGGGAAGGAGGCAATGATTTCGCTGAAATTGCGAATGGAAGAGAACAACTATGCTGAGAGACTCGGTGTGAAGAAGTGGATTGAGGACAATGATATTGCTGGAATGGTGGATAAGTACACTGGTCAGTTTTATGAGACGGTTTCTGATCAGATTGATGGGTTGGCAGCGCAGTACAATATGACTGAATTTGTGACGGTTGTTAAGCAGTTTGTGATAACTGATCCTGCCATTGCTAACTCTTCTCAGGTTCCAGCGGATTCATTAATGGTGGTTTCACCGCTCGCGGAAAGGATCTTGAATTTGAAGGGTATGATTAGGAATAGGGAGTGGGGGGGAATTTATGCAGAAGTTAATGCCCTTTTGCGAGAACTTATAATCACTAGGGAAGATTTGTTTGAGAGGGCAAAAGGGTATGCAGTTAAAGGGATGGATGTTGGTCAACGTCTTTTGGCTAGTGGTACAAGTGTGCTTGGAAGCGGTGCAAAGTTTGTGTTTTCCATTTTGAACTCCATAGTTTCTGGTGCTGCTGAGGTTTTCAATTTTGTGTCTCAAACGATGGTTTTTTTCTGGGTTTTGTATTACCTCATAACATCAGAGTCGGGTGGGGTAACAGAACAAATGATGCACATGGTTCCAATTTCAAACTCGGCTAAGATAAGGTGCGTTGAAGTGTTGGATAAGGCAATTTCAGGAGTCCTTTTGGCCACTCCTGAGATTTCATTCTTCCAAGGATGCCTCACTTGGCTTTTGTTTAGGCTATACAGAATACATTTCTTGTATGTGTCAACTGTGTTTGCCTTTATTAGCCCTTTCATTCCGATATTACCGTCTTGGCTTTCAACAATTCCAGCAACAATACAGCTAGTGCTAGAAGGAAGATACATAGTGGCCATTTTCTTGTCTGTTACTCACCTTTTTCTCTTGGATTATGGGGCAACTGAGATTCTGGAAGATGTACCCGGGCAAAGTGCATATCTTACTGGAATGAGCATCATTGGGGGAATTGCCTTGTTTCCATCTGCTATAGAGGTAAATGTTCACCCTCCATCGTTTGATGTTCTGATCTCTTTCTGTACATTATAGTTTCTCTGCATTGTTCTTGTAATCAATCAGAAATCATAATAAATACTTCTGTTAAGATAGTGATGATGATAAAAGTGGATAATTATCATAAATGGTAATGACAATTGTGGTAGAATGACAGTATATAAACACTTTTCTCTATAGTTCATACACTAAATACAATTTGAACTAATAGTCTCACATGCATTGTCATTGTTCCGATTAAGTGATTACATGAAGTTCTAACCTATGCTTGTTCTAAAATTTAGACTGGTTTACCTGCATACCTTGATTTGATGTTGTAGTATCTAGTGTCTGCTTCTACTTCTATTGCATTCCATGGCATTGCTGAAGGAATTTGTTGGTCTGCAGGGGGCTATTATGGGGCCATTAATAACTACAGTCATGATTGCTCTGAAGGATTTATATGCTGAATTTGTCTTGGGGGAGCGTGATGATAAGGTGAAGCAGAAGGAAAATTAGGCATATACTTGTGTCTGTGACTGTATATATATTTGCAGTTCAACATGGCTGCTAGTACATTGTTTGTTGTTTTATGCCATTCTAGCAGTGGAGCTTGTGTCTAAGCTCGTCATTTGTTTGTAATTATTCTTTTATCTATATCATTTCATTATTGTAATTGACCAGATAGGACTTTGTTTTCCTCTCTTTTTTCCTCCATTTAGGGGTCATAATGATTTTCACTTGGTGACAGTGCTCGATGGTTGTAATATTCCTGTGTTGTATCTCTGAAAGAATTTTTCAGATTCTTTGTACCAAGGAGAAATGTGAAATAAAGAAGAAAAAAAATCACAGAAGTTTCTTCTGTACAAAATTTTCTGCAATTTTCTTTTGATTTAGCCATTGTGATTGATGGCTTCTAGTTACTTTGTTTTTTCCTTCCCAAGAGAAGATTCACTATACTGAAGTGGCTTTTTGAAGAACAGAAAAAAAAAATGGAGCAGCATGTGTTATTGATTCTAAATCTACGGTTAGGATTGAGCACTTATCACTAAACCAAAAGTTATAGCCTATAACCAGGGCACAACTGTTTTTACTTAAAATATATTCAAACACCACGATTTGATTGTGATTCAGTCCATTTGGTCTATGTCACGGGACAATTGATGTCACCTGCAACATCCACATGCTGTCAGTTTTAAAAATTCTATTATTAGTATTTGATTACAAGTGTCAGTTCTATAATGATCTAAAGATTAATTAACAACCTCTTTTCAGTTTCAGATTGTTGGATATACTAAGAATTAAAGTCTACTGTCACTATCAGCCATAAGGTCATACTTTTTTTCAATGGGGCTGAGAAAATATGTGCACAGGTTCACAAAGTATACAGAATAATCATTTCTGAGTTTGTTCTTATATAAAAAGAGTTTGGTTTTGATACATTTTAGTCAAAAGACTTTCACTAACTCTAATGACACTAAACAGTACTTGACTTTGTTGTAACTCTAATGAATAATTTTATGGTTTTAATAAATGATTCTGACTATCATGCATAAAAGGGTTAAATTTTGTATAATGGCCAAGATTGCAAAACAAACCACTGCTTTTTCTTTGAGTAGTTTACAATTTTCTAGAGCTTCATAACCATTGAACCCTTTTATCTTTAGCAAACGGAAAATTGCAGTAATTGACTTTCACACACATGATGTGCAACACACAGAATCTGAGTTACTTTGATAACAAAAATCTGAACCCCTTTTTGTTCTCTTATTTGATGTATTATGCAGAAATTTCTGGTTGAAGTTATTTCTGAATTCTTTTGTTATCTCCTGAACAATGGACCAAGTTTCTTGTCAAAACCATAGCTTCTTTTTTGTCACTACATGAATTCATATATCTTCTTTTTCACAGGTTCTGAAAAATGGACTATGCAGCAATGTTTTTGAGTTCTTCCTCTTGCTAATGTCATTCATGCACAATCACATAGCATTTATATCAACCATTGTGGTGTATCACTAAACAAGGATATGAATATTTTTGTGTGCACAAAAATGAGACTTAATTTTCAATGTTAAGTGGATTTTATATCAAATTCAATCTTATAAAATTATATTTATACTTAGTTTTAATACTGTAAAACTTTCAGACACTTGACCTATTCCTCCAGGATAAGTGGTTCAAATAAGGACATGAACCCAAGGCAACAAAAAATAACTCAAAATTAATGGATCAACAGATGAATATGTTAAATTTAAGACTTGATCAACTTAACAATATAATTGATGATTCACTAATTATATCTCTATTAAAAGGAAAAGGAAAAAATAATAGTATATTTGTAGTAGTCAATTTTGCACCTGTTGTAATTGGTTGATTATTGGCCTGAGTGAATATGATTTTTGAAAAAGAAGTTCAATTATAATAAATTACACGCAAAATATATTATAATGGGCAGAGTCGGTAAGTCGCTAGCAACAAATAATTATCAATTTTTTGTTTTGTTGATGATGATGATGCACTTGCCCATGAATGTGACTTTTTTTCTATTAATATTCAATATTTGTATGCGCCAACAAATCTAACCTAAGAACAAAGTCGCATTCAAGAATTTATAAACTCAAATAAACTCTGATTAAAATTGTAAAATTAATTTATTTACATTACAACTTTTAATTGGTTGATGTTGCAAATTGAGAATTTGAGATAGGTTTTGCATAGTTTTGTGTGAAGTTTTTTGTTTTGTATTGTTTTGTCCATGTAATCGTGTTAAGAAGACAGTGTTTGGGGTTGAAGTTGAGTTGTTCTGATTTGTTATCCATTTTGTGAAAGTGATTGTGATAGCTTTCCTTTGCGAGATACGTCAATATTAACACGTTGCATGTCTCACCGCTCAAATGGGGTCAAATTTTATTCTAATACGTCAAAACCAGCTTAACCGACGTGCTTTACTCGTGAATCACACGACAATGGATAATAATTAATTTTAATTTTAATTTTAATTCTTCCTTCAATTTTTTATGTTTTTTCCCTGATGTCTTTAAAATATATTATTCTTTCGATATATTATAAGATATATATTTTCAAATATTAAAATCAATTAATATATTTTGAAAACATGAAAAAAAAAACACGTCAAAGAATCTGTAAAGTAGAATTTTAGTTTTTCAAAGAACTTGTTTCTTGATTAAAGATAGTAATTAAAAATCAGTGTTAATTTATATAATTTGACAAAAACTAAATGAAACATCTAAAATTTTTAAATATTATTGAAAAAAAATTTAGTATTTTAAAAAAAAAAATCATCCATTACATAATTAAAGTGAAAAATAATTAAAATAAAAAACTAAAAAAAAAATTGTTATTAATAGATTATGGATCATCCAACTCAAACCCTTTAATCTGGATTAGGTAAAAAGTTCAGTTTGATCGACATCTGAAAAAATTAAGTTTTTTTTTTCTAATCCAATATGATTCAAACCCATGATGATGAACCTTAAGTGAGAAATTTGAACCCAATTTGATCTCTATCCCTATCTCATTTCTCTTCAGCATTTATTAGCAAGGGATGAAGGTCTTAATATAAATTATGCTCGTTTTAAACTTTATGGACTCTTTTTTCTTCAAAATAGAAAATGGAACTTGTAATATGAGTATGAATATTTGAAATTTGTACACCTTCCTGCATTCAAGAACGCGTGAATCTGACCTTTAGCCGTCAATTTTTTGGCCTCAAATTTAGGCTTTTCCACGTTTGATTTTGATTTATCGTAGCCAAATACAAAATTAGGCCTAATTGAAAAATTGTCTCCACAATTGTACGTTTAGTTTTCCTTTAATTTTTGCACCTGTGTAATTAAGAGAAAGTGAAGATCTATAATTAATTAGAAGAGATTGGAAGAGGTAAGAAGAAAAAAACATAGCAATTATTGTTAGAGAGGAGAAGGGCCACACTACAGTTGGTGGGATTAGGTGGCCAACCGTTTACCACATAATACCAAAATATCAACTGTACCCGCCACAATTCAAATCACTATTATGTATTTATATTCACATATTACAATTTTATGATAATTAAATAATATGAACAAATCTTACCACTAAATCTTATCCACTTTCATTCAAATACAGATACACTTCACTTTCTTTTCACTCCCAAAAAAGGAAAAATCTTTGCGTTTCTGCTACTTTTTTTGTTTTCAAAGATTCAATATGAAGTTTAGGGATTTTTCTGGTAAATTGATATTCATGTTCCCGTAGATATATGTACTTGTAGAGTGTCTCACAACAACAAGAATGATTTAAATGTATCTTTTTTTTCTTTAATCTCCTGTATATTTTTTAAGAATAAAAAATCATGATCAAAGTTTTAGATTTTAGAACATATCATACATATTTTAAGGATAAAATCATATAAAAGTTTTAAATTTCAAAATAGAATAATGTCGTGGATATGATTTAATAATGTTATCCAATTGAGGTAAGAACGTAAACATTACTTATGAAATGAAAATTTTTCAAACTTACCCTACATCTTTTAAGAACAAATTTATGATAAATATATGTCATCGAAACACTTTATTTATGAGTATAACCGAACAATATTTTCTTAAAATTTTCTTTGTTCAAATACCATATTAAAAAATAAATTTAAGTGTAACTAATTCTCACAAAAATAACTTATAAAATGAGAATTATCTTCATTTTCATTTATATTGTATATTGATCTTATTTTTTTATCCATCTTTAACACATTTAAATTATGAGATATTACGAGAAAGATAGATCTCGAAGCTAAAATATAAAGGTGGTGAGTGAAACCAATTTCACTTAACAAATGAAGGGATACAAAACAAAAAATTAGGACTACAGAATTTATTAAAGGAATTTAATATTGCTAAGCAATCCAAGAAGACATAATACATGTTTTCTGGAGAAGATAATATGTTCAGCAAATCCAAATTCGCTTAATAAATCCCAATTAATTATGAAAAGATTGTGAAGATAGATTCTGAATATGTTGATTATTTAATATTAGTTCAACCAATCACAATTTGTTGAGTGAAAAAATTTCTCACCTGATGTGAAATTGTAACTTACAAATAAGTTTCTCTTTCAAAATTGCGATATATATATATATATATATATATATATATATATATATATATATATATATATATATATAGAAACAAAAACAAAAAACAACATAGAGTAAGCACTTCGAGAAGAGACATTCATGAAAGTTGAGAAGTATTCGATGTTGAATTACTCGATGAATCATAATAACAGAGTTTGACTAATGATTTTTATATCATAAAGTTTGATATCAACACTGTTTTGTCTTTCATATTAATTTACTTTTCATAATTAAACTGTATAAGGGTTAAATATGTTTTCTCTTTCAACTTGTAAAAATTAGAATTAGTTCATTCTCGAAATTTTGGTCCAATTTAGTCTTTCAACTTCAAAATTGCGTGAATCTAGTCATTTCACGCAAATTTTGTTAAGTTTATTTAATGTTTCAAACTATTTCATAATAGCATTTGAGATATTTACACTGTTCGACACATCTTTGCTTTAATATATTAACTAAGAAACGATCATGAAACGCACTTGAAACTTCAAATAAACTTAACAAACTCTGGTTAAAATGACTAAATTCACATAATTTTAAAATTGAGAGATTAAATTGGACCAAAGTTTCGAAAAAGAACTAATTCCAATTTTTACGGAAAATTGGTATAAAAACATATTTAACCCTGTTTATAATTATCAAAAATTATTATCCAATTCTTTATGATACGATAATACCTTTATCACAGTTTTATTACAGTTCCTGAACACTTTATGGTGAAGTCCAGTTAGTTATTTTATGGTTCAAGTTTGACACATTAACTTTATCAACTTACAACTGATAAAAAAATGTCACGATAAATGAATCTTTGTCGGATTTACCTAATTTATAATTAATATGTAAAACTAAGGAAAAAAAAAAACAAATTTGATGTTCTTAAGGAACTAAGATATATTTGTTTCAGCTTGTGCCGTCAAAACTAAAACAAAAATAAAGATTAGGGATGAAAGAAGAAAGAGGAGAAATTGGAGTGCAATTGCTTTGTGAGCTTGTCTTCATATAAAATAAAGCTTAGAGGAAGTTGGCCAACGGTTAACTTCCCTCCAAACCTTGTGATTCCCTTTGAATCAAAGCAAACCTCAGCAACAGTTTGATTCTTGGTCACCCTCTGAAACACAACTTCACCTTCTTGACAAATCCTTCACACCAATCTTCCCTTCATCATCTTCTATAAACTCTTCATCTCCTCTTTCATATTTTTATCTCTGCATAAACTATGTGGTTACTGAAACGATCATGCAGTTGAAGATTGGTTTGATTCTGTTGCTAAGAGTTTTGCAGATCAAGGTACCAATTCTATTCTTCAAAGTTCGCAATTGGGATGCTTCAATTTCAAGTTCTTTTGATGCAAAGCTGAGTTTTTAAGAAATATTGTTGTTGGAGTCAATCAATTCTCTGTTCTCTGCTACACGCCTTGGACAAATTCTCTGCACAAACGGGGCAAAAGAGAACGTTTTATCAATGAATTCTAGGTGCTTTCTTCATCCACAGCAAGACTTTAGCATGGTTCCATTTTCTTCAAATTCTGTCACAGAAGATAGAGTTTCCAGTGCTCGAAACCGGCCTCCACGTGTCACCCCTCCTTCCTTCTTGGTTCGGGTGGCCATGAGAATATCTAGAGCAAGATGGTTTACCTTTTTGAGAAGAGTTTTTCATTACCAAAATGGATCAAGGTCCAATCTTGGCTCCAACCCTTTCAATTCTAGCACTTGGATGATGCTGGAGTTTATTGCTTTGGTTGTTCAAATAACCATTACAACATTCACTTTGGCTATTTCCAAGAGGGAGAGACCTATTTGGCCTATGAGGATTTGGATTTCTGGTTATGATATTGGTGTTGTTCTTAATCTGCTGCTACTTTATGGTCGCTATCGTCAAATTTATCTCACTCAAGGAGATGCTCTCGGTGTTTCTGATATAGAACAGCAGAGAAACCATGAAGAAACCAGGTATCATATGCAATTCAACTTTTTTCTGTCAATTTTATTGCTAGTGATCATGAGTAATTGTATTTAATTACTGTATTGTAGTGAACTAATGCCATGAGTATGCTTTAAAATTGGCTAGAAAAGTTTGATACCATCGTTCTGTTGTTTGAAAACAACTGTTTGATAAAAAGAAAAATTGCTCTCCTTTGAGTTGGTTATGAACTTATGGTATTTTCACAAAACGTGTATGATTGTTGAAGATAGGAAAATACCAAGTGTCAAGTAATCATATAGCAATCTTAATTTTAGTTTATCCCTTTAAAAAGTGATTGCAAGAATCAAATAGCCCAACACAGCTTTCTCACTGTGATCAGAATCTTCTGCTTATTTCATTCTTTTCTATCTGATTAAGGATATAAATCATGTGAAATTTGAAACTGTAACTTTGCACTGTATTGTTCAGTGTGTGCAGGATGTCACACTTGATGAACAAGTGTAGGACTTCACTTGAGCTTTTCTTTGCCATATGGTTTGTGATGGGAAATGTTTGGGTTTTTGACTCACGTTTTGGATCCTTTGAACAAGCTCCAAAACTGCATGTGCTCTGCATCACTCTTCTTGCTTGGAATGCAGTGTGCTACTCTTTCCCTTTTCTACTGTTTCTGCTGCTATGCTGTTTTGTGCCACTCATTAGCACCCTCCTTGGCTACAACATGAACATAGCCTCTTTTGACAAAGGAGCTTCTGAAGATCAAATTTCACAACTTCCAAGTTGGAGACATAAAGAAGGTCGTGCAAAGTCAGAGCTTGGAAATGACTCTGATGGGAGTGAAAAACTGATTGATGAAGACCAAGTAAGTGCTACCACTAGTACATATAGACTATCTTTTCTATAAACAATTTTAGAGAAAAAATCTAACTTTTCTTACTAAACCTCCAAAAAAGAAAAGTCTCAAACTGAGGATAAAGATTATATGTTACTATTGCCAAACCCTTGAACCGTCTTGGCAATAGTAGTATATAATCGTGATTCTCAGTTTTGATATATGCTTTAAGTTCCATTTATTTCAAGATCTGTCATATTTCCAAATCTTTTGAACTGATAGATTTGTTTGTGTTGTGATGTGCTTACAGGAATGTTGTATCTGCTTAACCAAGTATAAAGACAAAGAGGAAGTTAGACAATTGCCTTGTTCCCATGTGTTTCATCTAAAATGTGTGGATCAATGGCTAAAAATTACATCATGTTGTCCTCTTTGCAAGCAAGGATTGGAGATGTAGAAATAGCTTAAACAACAGACAAAAGGATTAATCTTATTTGTTCACATGTATACTTCCTGATATTACCCTCTCTTTTTCCTTTTTCTTTTCTCCTTAGTTTTTGGTCTTTTATACTACTTTACATTGGTCACTTGAGTGAGGTTATATTTGTACAGAATAGCTCACCAGTGGCCAAAACTATACTATAAATACTTGGTTGTAGGTGATGAATCCCATAGTCTTTCAAATTAATTAAGTTTTTTCTTTTATTGTCATCTGAAAATATTTGAGACAAAAGCATCCTATAGAGGAAAAAAGGATAATAAAAGACAAAATAATGACGTAAATTTAAGATTGTGCACGTGGCATAATGGAGAAGCAAAATGGGTCTGTGAAAAAAATGAATGTTAGAAAGAGGTCAAGAAGGTGTCAAAATTATTAGAAATTTGTTGAAATTAGCAAATGATAAATGATTGTTATTGTCCAAGAAGTAGGTTGAGAAAAAAAATGGCAACAGAGCATTTTGAGAACTTGTGGCCATAAATTGTTGACAGCAAATACCACACATTTTTTAAACAACTAAACGTAATTGGATAACGGCTTGTCATTTAAGTTTCTCTGAATCTTTTCATTTCGGGATCATTTTCCTCTACTTTTTTTGCAGACAATTAATCCACACGCTTTTGTCAAACAAGTAATCCATCCACGGAAGAACATCATATTTTTCTGGAAACCTTCTCAACTATCTAAGTAATCTTCATACATTTCCTTCATATATTGCCTTCAACATTTATAAAATGTACATACATATTATCGTGCACCATAATTAGACGTTAAATCATTAGCGGATCATATATCATATAGCTCAAATCCAAAGAAAATTATAACATCTTTGATATCAATTTTAATATAAAATATTGAAACATTAAATTTATGAGTTTTTTTTCTCTGATGTGAAACTTAAATTTATACTTATTACATAAAATAGATGGAGGCAAAGATGAAGAAAGAGGAGAATTGCATCAAAGTAAAGCATGTGAATGGAACAGAAGTAGAAATCCCAGGTTTGAAAGTGCGTATGTCTGAATCACCGACGAGTGAATGCGAATTGAAGAGGTCTTGTAGTGAGAAGAGGGAATGTCTGTGCTCACCCACCACACATGTTGGCTCCTTCAGGTGTCGCCAACACCGTGTTGACACAATGCGCCATTCAAACTCTGTTGGCTCTTCAAGGGACTTCAAACCCTCACTCCAACCACAGTAAAATTTTCTATGGCTTCTTCTCATCATTGCTGCAAATGTTTCGATAGAAAGAACTCTCGTGTTTATAATCAACTATGTGTGTACGTTTCTTACTGTATTTATCTCTTTTACTTCACCAAGCTTGTATAGTATAATAATATACTACTATTTCTTTTCTAAACAACCATGTTTGTTTCTTCTTTGTTCTCTTCCTTTACCATCTTTTTTGTCTGAAACTAGGCTAATAATAAGGTTCAATTAAATTTGAAGTTCTTCATCAAGTAATAATAAATAAATCTATTTCAGGATAATAAGTAACATACCATAAAAAAAATGGTGATTTAATGGTAATGGAATGACAACCTATGATAAGATTTGTAAAACATTTTCTGATATAAGCGACGGCAAAGAAGGACGATTTTTCGTGACAAACGGGTTCATGTCTGTAAAACAGTGTAAAACTACATTAATTGTTACATATTATATTTTACTCCAGACTCTGTATTATTGATCGATTATAAAAACGAAAACAACATTCGACAAATACAGTATAATAATTAATTTATGTAAAACGCAAAAAAGTTTAAAATGAAAAACAAAATACATTTTAAGCAATTCGGCTATCTATCTTAGATTTTTAAGCATACTTCAAACTTTAAACACTCCCTGTATATATGTTTTGTACAAAAAAACACAGTGATTAAAACTAAATACTAATACAAAATGAAATTACATTTTTTCATAGTAAAAAATTTGAGATAAGAAACTGAGTTCGAATATTTCCTGATTTAAAAGGAAATAACACAAAAGACCGTTCTGCAACCACGTTTCTAAAAGAAAATAGTTAGAATCAATCAACTTGCTCCATCTTGATACTAATATTTGAGATATAAGATTAACTCAAAACAAACGGACAAAAAGAGACCCGACAAAAGTTCAAATATTACAAAATTAAAAACAAACACTAAATATAAAAGATAGTTCTGGAATCACAATGAGACGATAAGTTAGATTTAATCAACTTCCTCCATCTTGCTGCCCTCCGCATCAGCATCTGCATCTTCCAGAGGTGGCATGTCAGCATCTGCCTCACCAGCATCCTCATCAATGCTGAGACCAAGCTTCAGCATCCTGTGAATTCTGTTACCGAAAGTGTTGGGATCATCAAGACTGAAACCAGAAGTTAGAAGAGCAGTCTCAAAGAGCAAGAGAACAAGATCCTTGACAGATTTATCATTCTTGTCGGCATCAGCACGCTTCCTGAGCTCATCCATGATGGGATTCTCAGGGTTAATCTCCATCGTCTTCTTGCTTGACATGTAACCAGCCATGCTGCTGTCCCTCAATGCCTGCGCCTTCATGATCCTTTCCATGTTCGCGGTCCAACCATATTCACCAGTCACCAGACAGCACGGAGAATCCACAACACGATCAGACACCACAACCTTCTCCACCTTGTCACCCAACACATCCTTTATCACCTTGCAAAGACCGTCAAATTTCTCCTTCAATTCTTCCTTCTTCTTCTTCTCGTCTTCACTCTCATCAAGTTTCAGTCCTTCCTTGGTAGCAGACACCAACTTCTTACCCTCGAACTCCTTCAGCTGACCAACTGCGTATTCATCAATAGCATCAACCATGAAAAGCACCTCATATCCCTTCTTTTTCAGCCTTTCCAAGAACGGGGAATTCTCCACAGCTTTCCTGCTTTCACCAGTAATGTAGTAGATGTCACTCTGTCCCTCCTTCATCCTGGTAACATAGTCCTTCAGGCTAGTCATCTCATCACCGCTCTTGGTCGAGTGATACCTCAGCAATTCAGCTAGCTTTGACTTGTTCTGGGAATCCTCGTGGATACCCAATTTCAGGTTCTTAGAGAAGGCTTCGTAGAACTTGTTATAATCTTCCTTGTTCTCGGCAATTTCAAAGAAAAGCTCGATGCACTTCTTAACCAAGTTCTTGCGGATGACTTTCAGGATCTTGTTTTGCTGCAGCATTTCTCTGGAGATGTTAAGAGGAAGGTCCTCAGAATCCACAATACCCTTAACAAAGCTAAGATATTCTGGAATCAACTCTTCGCAGTTGTCCATGATGAAGACTCTGCGTACATACAGCTTAATGTTGTTAGGCTTCTTCCTTGTGTCAAAGATATCAAAAGGCGCCCTCTTCGGGATAAAGAGGATAGCCTTAAACTCCAACTGACCCTCCACAGAGAAGTGCTTAACAGCCAAATGTTCTTCCCAATCGTTGGTAAGACTCTTGTAGAAAGCAGCATATTCTTCTTTGGTAATCTCTTCAGGTTTCCTCATCCAGATGGGCTTCTGTTTGTTCACCAGAGACCACTCATGAGACACCTCCTTAATTTTCTTCTTTTTCTTCTCTTCCTTCTCCTTATCTTCATCGACTTCCTCAACTTTGCCCTCCTCTTCCTTCTTCTCTTCCTCATCCTCATCATCAGAAATCTCCTTCTCAATAGTCTTCTCAATCCAGAGAGAAATTGGATAACTGATGAATTCGGAATGCTTCTTTATCAAGTCCTTCAAACGACGCTCCTCAAGATACTCAAGCTGATCTTCCTTTAGGTACAAGGTTATCTTGGTTCCCCTGCCAAGACTCTCACCATCGGTATCCCTTGTCACGGTGAAGGACCCGCCAGCTTGGGACTCCCAAACATACTGCTCGTCATCGTTGTGCTTTGTGGTAACAATAACCTTCTCTGCTACAAGATAAGCAGAGTAGAAACCGACACCAAACTGGCCAATCATGCTCACATCAGCACCTGCAGCCAGGGCTTCCATGAACTCCTTGGTCCCAGACCTCGCAATTGTACCCAAGTTGTTCACCAAATCTGCAACATAAAATGAACAAGAATTGAAAAAAGATACCTCAAAAAGAACAAAAAATCTAACCAAGAATGGCAAACCATCGTAACTTACCAGCCTTAGTCATGCCAATACCACTATCGATGATAGTCAATGTGTTGTTGGTCTTGTCGGGAATAATGTGGATGAACAGCTCTGGCTGGGCATCAAGCTTGCTCTTGTCAGTAAGGCTCTCAAATCGAATCTTGTCCAAAGCCTGTACAGGTAAAAACATGCCAGAAATCAGATATATCGCCCAAAGAGAACAGCAAACATAAATTATATATAACGCCTAAGTGTTTTGTTCAGAGCGAGAATAAAAATGAAACCAAGTATTTAAATACAGAGTTAGAAATATAGAAATAATTAAGAACTATCAATCCCACCTGACGGGACGGCAGAATACTAATTTGGATTTATTAAGATCATTAGTCACATGGAAAATGAACCAAACAAAAACACAGGTACAGAACAAAATTTTAAAAAATTAATGAAAACCATTAAAATTCGTTTTCTAATTTAATTAGTATTTAGGGTTTCAACAACAGTAACAATAAAGAGAATCATTGGCATCGCTTTAACATGAATCAACCACTCTAACATTGAATCAACATCTCTAACATGAAGCAACAACGCTAACATGGATAAATAATGATATGCACGCAAATCATAGCAATAGCAACGGACGGAAAAAGAGTTCCAAACACATCCAATAAATCCTGTAGGCCTATCAATAATATGATAACATGCGAAATTTCAAACCATAACATAAAACTATGACATATCAAGATGAAAAAGTCATAATAAAAACAAAAACAGAATCAACGTATGATAGAACACGAGATCATGCAAGAACAAGAGTAATAAACACAATAAGAAGAGGAAAGTGCAGAAAAAAAAAAAAAAAACTTACATCGGAGGCATTGCTAATGAGTTCACGAAGGAAAATCTCCTTGTTGCTGTAGAAGGTGTTGATGATAAGACTGAGGAGCTGGTTGATCTCCGCCTGAAAGGCAAACGTCTCCGTCTCCGACATTTTGGATCTGTCTTAGGGTTAGATTCAGAGGGTTGCAGGGAAGATGCAAAAGACGGAAATAGAGCAAGGAAGCGTAGCAGTGTGAAGTTAAGTAGGAGTGCTGGCTAGGGTTTTGGCCTTCTAGATCCTTCTAAAGTCTAACTACCATGTTTAGTTATCATATTTTTCGTACCCAGTCTTAGAGTATTTCTTAAATAAACTTAGTTATGTTGTTTGAATTAGAAATGGATTATTTTAATATTACAAAATACAAATTAAATTCTTTTTTATTCTATTTAAATTTCAATTTTAGTCTGAACACTATTCACGACTTTTTTATTTTTAAAAGATTAAATTTTTACATTTTTTTTAATTCTTTGATTCATTTTTGTCTTTGTTTAGTCCCTCCAATCTTAAAATGTTTAATTTAGTTTCGAAATTTTTAAAATGATTTGTTTTAATCTTTTCCAAATATTGAAAAAATATCCCTTATATATATTATGCCTGAATTAATTTATATGGTAATAATATTTTATTTAAAAGATAAATAATTGTGGTGATTGATTGGATTACCATTAATTTTTGTCCTTTAATTTTTTTGAAGTTTCAAATTAATTCTAATTTGTAAGATATTGATGTAATAATTTGGTCATTTTTTAGAGTCTTGAAACATGATATTTTATTAAAATTGAAGTTGTTAACAATAATGATGTACTTTATTGATATAATTAACATAATCATAATGTCAATTTTGATAAAAATATCATTGATTTGTTTTAAGAGATTTAACAAAAATATCAAATTATATAAATTTTTCAAAAATTATGATCAAATTTAAAATTAAAAAAAAATTGGATCAATTTATTTTAAAACAAAAACAAATATTAAAAGAATAATTAAACTTAAATTTTAATTCTAGTTTTCTTCCTATATCTTTCCACCAAACAATGATTTTAATTAATGAATTTGAATGCATATATGTGAACCTAGGAAAAATTCTTTTAAATTTTATGAAATTACAAAGAACATCATGGAGACTTTGTTTTTATATTATTTTCTTCACCTTTCTTATTATCAATTTGGCATTCTAACTCATGTTTTCCAAATCAAGTAATAATTGATGTCAAAATTATTTGTTTTTTATAGCGATAGGAAAGTTTGGCCAGTTATGTTAGGATAATAAAAAGGATGCATCCAATTCCTTACTTTTTAAGTTTGGAATTAAAGTTTAGCAACATAAAATGATGTTTTATGATAAGTTTGGTTGTGTTTAATATTTCATATATAATTCTTTTTTAGAGACATAAAAGAGTACTAACGGATAATTATATTAGAAAATAAAAACTGAATAATGATTATTATTGTGTTTTGTTTGATAATTCATTGCATTGTATGAAAAATTTCAATAATTTAAAAAATTTAAAATGTACTATGTTTAAATTAATTATTATTAAATTATCTTTATTTGTTAAGTATTTTATTTTGATAAAGTAAAATATCTTATATTTAAATTCTCTTAAATAATTGAATTTCCTTTTAAAATGAAATTTTATTTCAAAAAATGTTTATTTTACAAATAACTTTCTAAAATCAAAATTTACAAAAAAGATAGTTAAATTTAAATATTTAAATAATAATTAATAATTCAAATTCAAATTCTATTAATTTGATTGTTTAAAACATTGTTTTAAAAATCTTATTTATCATTCAAATAATTATATTGTTTCAAAAAAGTAATAAATATATCAAATAAATAAATGATATATTGATCATGGGTAATTAGTTGTGATAGTGAGATTTTGGGACTTGCATATGATATTGAAGGGTTTAAGATAAATATATGTTTCATTAATATTATTAGAGTGTAATTAGATTGTTGATATGAGTTTTACAGATGGTGAAACTCTTTTTCATAATAGTTCACCGTCCACCTAAAGAAAGTTAGATAATTATAACAATGATAGAATTATTGTACTAATTTAAAGTATTCCATAATTAATATTAAACAAACATTAACTACCGATGTATGATCCAAGTATTACAGCATTCCTCATAGAAGTTCATAACAAGTTTTTTTCAAAACAAAAGTCTTTATCAAAGGAAGAGAATTCTATAATTACAAAATAAAATACACAAGTAGCTTCCAAAAATCTACACTCTCTTGTGACAGTCTCATTGTTGATGTCTCACACCTATGTTAGAAAAGTGAATCATGGATGTCCCACACCCACACTTGTATTAGGAAAGTGAATCATATCCCATGATTCTTCCTATAAATATGGAAACTCTTAATAACTTAACTATAGAAATAAATAGTTGAGTTATTGGAGCATAATCATCAAATTATAGATACATATTTGTATTGCTTGTATGTTTCTAAATAAAAGTATAATCTGATTATTTCACGGTATCTCTTTTTTACTTACATGGTGTAAGAGTGGTTACAACCTGCTCTCTTTTTTTCTCGTATTTTTTTTCCTCTTGTTTCTAAACCACTATGGCCAACGATGAGAACAAATTTGATCTCTTACTTCCTTCACCATTCAAATCATCCTTGAATGGTTCTTGTTAAAAAACCTTTAAATGGTGACAACTTTCAACTTGACATCGAGCTATTACCATATCGTTAAATGCAAAATCTAAAATTTGGTTTTGTCAAGTCAAACCACCATCTGGCATGACCAAACCAAAAGACTACCCAACATGGAAAAAATATAATGGTACTTTCATGGATCCTTAATTCATTAACTACATTCTCATTGAGCAACACCATGGTTGGTCCAACAAGTGAACACAGGAAAAAAATCCTCCAAAAATTACTAAGTGAGTGTCTCGCTCACTGACTGATTAAGACCAGTTAAAGCAATTTGCATAAATTTGCCCAATGAGTCTTATCTCGCCTAGCAAGTGAGACAACATTATTTCTCTAACTTTCAGTTAAAATACTCTCGTTCAACGAGAAATACACCATCCCAAAATGACACACTGTTGTTTATTTGACTTACAATTAAAATACTCTCACTTAATTAGAGATACATTTTCCGAACGAATAAAGTTTCCTCTACATCCCCAGCTTTGCCAATTATGCTTTTGCTCAATGAGTAAATTACTCACCCAACCAATTGGATTTTGTCTAAACTTGTTTGTTCTTTGTATTTCATGGTTTTAGTTGTTCTTAGCACTTCAATATAATATTATGCATTAATTTTGATTACTTATCCACTTATTTTGGTAATATGTGGTGTCTTGGTTTTAATGTTTTAAGTCCTAACAATTCGTTTTTAGTGGCTTCCTCCTCAACCCAGATTATAAAAAGAGAAAGTCAACAACAACTACTTGCTCCAAACACCCTAGACAAGTACCAGAACCCATGTCCCATAATTTTTGCTACAAGTCCAAGGCTCGTGCATATATCTACCCTATGTTTGAAGAGAACAAACTTATAACGGAAAGAAAAATTCAGCTGGAACTAGGAACTGGATGAATTTGTTGACTCTCAAGAAGAGTTGAAAAGAAGGAATTGGACTAAATTATTTATGTATCCTTCTCCAGCCAACATTGCAATGGTGAGGGAATTCTATTGTAATGCAAGACAAATCAGTGAGTCCTCATCGTCTTCCTTTGTTAGTTGTTTTAGAGAGCAACATTTTTGCTTTGATGCCAAAAGAATTAATAGGGTTTGGGAAACCACCTAAAGATCAAAGGTGCATTTATTCTAAAATCAAAGAAAGAAGGGAAACTTTTAAATGGCCAATTTGTTTACACCTCAAAGCAAATAATTTATCATGTTATGCACAACATCCTTTTGCCTATTGCTTGAATCTTGGCATCTTTCATGCATTCCAGCCTCGCTCCCTACTCCCACACATTTGTTGTTCAAGCCTAAAGAGTTGTCATATTGTACTATACAACAATATCCCATTGATGATGGTGAGCATAGCTTAGGAATTTCAGACTTCTGCTAACTAATCTAGATTACTTTCAGCGGGTGAAGAGGTGAAAGACATGAGGGAACCAACATTTGAAAAATTAGAATATGATTTTCCAGAATATATTTTTCCTTTTGTACCAAAATAACAACATGCAAAGTAAGAGACTACGATTAACATAAAAATGTTTCAGCACACAAGCATTGGCTATCTATGGAATAATGAGTAACTTATAATTGAAAATACATTACTTTATATTTAAAACCATATTTTAATAATTTGATGATTCATTTGTAGTATCTAAAATAACTAGTAAAGTACCTCTTATTAAAACTAGCTACGATTTCTCATACTAGAGATCAAATCTTGAAATATAAAAAAAAACTCATAAGAAACTGATAAAAATTTTAACATAAAAAGAGACCCGACTTGACAAAAGTTCAAAAATTACAAAATTTAAAAACAAACACTAAATGTAAAAGATAGTTCTCCAATCACAAAACAGTTTGTAAACAATAGAGTTAGATTTAATCAACTTCCTCCATCTTGCTGCCCTCAGCATCGGCATCGGCATCCTCCAGAGGTGGCATGTCGGCATCTGCATCACCAGCATCTTCATCAATGCTGAGACCAAGCTTCAGCATCCTGTGAATTCTGTTACCGAAAGTGTTGGGATCATCAAGGCTGAAGCCAGAAGTTAGAAGAGCAGTCTCAAAGAGCAAGAGAACAAGATCCTTGACAGATTTATCATTCTTGTCGGCATCAGCACGCTTCCTGAGCTCATCCATGATGGGATTCTCAGGGTTAATCTCCATCGTCTTCTTGCTTGACATGTAACCAGCCATGCTGCTGTCCCTCAATGCCTGCGCCTTCATGATCCTTTCCATGTTCGCGGTCCAACCATATTCACCAGTCACCAGACAGCACGGAGAATCCACAACACGATCAGACACCACAACCTTCTCCACCTTGTCACCCAACACATCCTTTATCACCTTGCAAAGACCGTCAAATTTCTCCTTCAATTCTTCCTTCTTCTTCTTCTCGTCTTCACTCTCATCAAGTTTCAGTCCTTCCTTGGTAGCAGACACCAACTTCTTACCCTCGAACTCCTTCAGCTGACCAACTGCGTATTCATCAATAGCATCAACCATGAAAAGCACCTCATATCCCTTCTTTTTCAGCCTTTCCAAGAACGGGGAATTCTCCACAGCTTTCCTGCTTTCACCAGTAATGTAGTAGATGTCACTCTGTCCCTCCTTCATCCTGGTAACATAGTCCTTCAGGCTAGTCATCTCATCACCGCTCTTGGTCGAGTGATACCTCAGCAATTCAGCTAGCTTTGACTTGTTCTGGGAATCCTCGTGGATACCCAATTTCAGGTTCTTAGAGAAGGCTTCGTAGAACTTGTTATAATCTTCCTTGTTCTCGGCAATTTCAAAGAAAAGCTCGATGCACTTCTTAACCAAGTTCTTGCGGATGACTTTCAGGATCTTGTTTTGCTGCAGCATTTCTCTGGAGATGTTAAGAGGAAGGTCCTCAGAATCCACAATACCCTTAACAAAGCTAAGATATTCTGGAATCAACTCTTCGCAGTTGTCCATGATGAAGACTCTGCGTACATACAGCTTAATGTTGTTAGGCTTCTTCCTTGTGTCAAAGATATCAAAAGGCGCCCTCTTCGGGATAAAGAGGATAGCCTTAAACTCCAACTGACCCTCCACAGAGAAGTGCTTAACAGCCAAATGTTCTTCCCAATCGTTGGTAAGACTCTTGTAGAAAGCAGCATATTCTTCTTTGGTAATCTCTTCAGGTTTCCTCATCCAGATGGGCTTCTGTTTGTTCACCAGAGACCACTCATGAGACACCTCCTTAATTTTCTTCTTTTTCTTCTCTTCCTTCTCCTTATCTTCATCGACTTCCTCAACTTTGCCCTCCTCTTCCTTCTTCTCTTCCTCATCCTCATCATCAGAAATCTCCTTCTCAATAGTCTTCTCAATCCAGAGAGAAATTGGATAACTGATGAATTCGGAATGCTTCTTTATCAAGTCCTTCAAACGACGCTCCTCAAGATACTCAAGCTGATCTTCCTTTAGGTACAAGGTTATCTTGGTTCCCCTGCCAAGACTCTCACCATCGGTATCCCTTGTCACGGTGAAGGACCCGCCAGCTTGGGACTCCCAAACATACTGCTCGTCATCGTTGTGCTTTGTGGTAACAATAACCTTCTCTGCTACAAGATAAGCAGAGTAGAAACCGACACCAAACTGGCCAATCATGCTCACATCAGCACCTGCAGCCAGGGCTTCCATGAACTCCTTGGTCCCAGACCTCGCAATTGTACCCAAGTTGTTCACCAAATCTGCAACATAAAATGAACAAGAATTGAAAAAAGATACCTCAAAAAGAACAAAAAATCTAACCAAGAATGGCAAACCATCGTAACTTACCAGCCTTAGTCATGCCAATACCACTATCGATGATAGTCAATGTGTTGTTGGTCTTGTCGGGAATAATGTGGATGAACAGCTCTGGCTGGGCATCAAGCTTGCTCTTGTCAGTAAGGCTCTCAAATCGAATCTTGTCCAAAGCCTGTACAGGTAAAAACATGCCAGAAATCAGATATATCGCACAAAGAGAACAACAAACGTTCCTATATGCAATACAATACAGGGCAATAGCTCATGACCAAACAAAACCATTAACTCCTTCAAAAATAAAAAAGAAATAGATATTTCTACCCTAGTTTGGAAAAAGACCAATGATTGAAATACAGTACATAGTACAACAACTAAAGGTGTGCAGAACAAAACTGGTTCGAAAACATTTATCTTTTAAATTTAAAGGTTTGGTTTAGACTAAAATTCAAGATGTGCAAAACAAAACTGGTTCAGAAACATTTATCTTTTAAATTTAAAGGTTTGGTTTAGACTAAAAATCAAGATTAAAACAAGACTCGGATTTATAAATAATGTTATATAGGTTTAGAAATAATAAAGAACTACCAATCATAAATGAGCATGTGCATGTCTCTTAAATAGTGTTTCATGTTGTGATTGTATTTTGCTTACAATCTAATTATTTATTATACGACTAAGGTTGATATCATAAATATAACATACAGTAAAACGTATGTATCATGCAATTCTATTTGAGAAAATTATATTTTAAAATGTTTATCGAGTGTCGAAAGAAACAATTCATCTCGAATAGCAACTCTACCAAATTAGAATCACGTTAAATCAATTGTACTATGAAACGATCAGAAATTTTCAGGTAAACAAAATCAAACAAGAGATCATAATAAATACACAGGTAAAAGCACGCAAATCATAAAAATCACAATACAAAAACTGGTTGAAATAAAACAAATCCAGAAAATCATGGAGGTGTTTAGTAATAACATGAGAAATTACAAACAATAATATAGAACAATAACATTAAATGACGCAAAAGATGTGCAAAAACAACAACAAAACACAGAAACCGCGGAAACCAAAGAAGGCGAAGGATAATAAAAACTAAAAAACATGATTATGCAAAAGAACATGAATCCCAAATAAAGTGCAGGAGAGGAGAAGAGTTTAGGTAGTAAAATCATACATCAGAGGCATTGCTAATGAGTTCACGAAGGAAAATCTCCTTGTTGCTGTAGAAGGTGTTGATGATGAGACTGAGAAGCTGGTTGATCTCCGCCTGAAAAGCGAACGTCTCGGTCTCCGACATTCTGGATCTGCCTTCTATGGAGTTTGAGATTCAAAGAAGAGAGTGACAAAGAAGATGCAAAAGAAGGAAATGGAGTAAAGAATCGTTAGGGGTGTGAATTTAAGTAGAGGACTGGGCTAGGGTTTTGGTATTCTAGATCCTTCTAAGCTCTAACGACTAATATTTAGTCATCGCAATTCCAGGACCTTCTACTCCTATATTTGGGTCCACCTTTTATTCAGAATTACACTTTTGCCCTTCCCTTCTTTTGCCTGAAAATGGTTTTTTTATTTTGGAATAAATTTCAATCTTAACATTAACCATCTTATTTTAATTCTTCGATTTATTTTTGTGCTCTGGGTCCCTTCAATTTTAAAATGTTTCCTGCTTTTATTTTTAAATTTTTTTTAAAATAATTAGCATACATTCAGCGATATCGCGTTTATATATACACGATTTTAAATATTTATAAATTATTTAAATTTAAAATAAATAATTAATAAAATAAAATAAAATATATATAATTTTAATTATTAAAATAAAAAATATTGTGAAAATAATTTTTTATTATAGTAATTATTTAAATTTGAAAAATACTTAGTAACGTGATAACAGATTAATAACGAGTAATTATTTAAATTTTAGAAAAATAAAATGATAAAACTGACGTATCTATTTTGTATATAAAAAATAATATAAAATTAAATTAAAAATATAAAAAATAATATAAAAAAGACGTATCTATTTTGTATACAGTTAAAAATTTATAGGTTTGTATGTTATGGGTAAATATTATGGGGAGTGTTAATTAATTTATATGTCTAAAATATATCATTCACAATATTCATTTACAAAATAAAGTAATTGATAAAGAGATTTTGTTTTGTGTGCATTTGTTTTTTAGTTTTATTTCTCAAGTCCACATTTTTTTTATTTTATTTTTTAAGTAACTTTTTTTAATTAACTGTTTTTTTTTAATTTACAATTTAAGTGACTTGATTTTTCTATTCAACATTTTTTTAATTATTCTTTTAATCAAAAAATAAAAATTATCTAGAAAATAAATAAAAATAGTTATATTCAAATTGTAAAAATTATTTATATTTACTTTTATAATGATATTTTCCTTGTTTATTTATTAAAAAAAATTAACCCATGTTCGGTTTGTTCGGTTCAAATCGCTTCAGTTCGGTCTAGTTTGATTCAATTCGGTTTAGTTCCATTTGGTATGGTTCAATTTGTTAGTTTTGTTTAATTTGGTTCAATTTGGTTTGGTTCAATTCAATTTGGCTCGGTTCAGTTCAATTCGATTCAGTTCCATTTAGTCAATTACGATCCGATTTGAAAAAAAATATTCTTAATTATAAAAGTGTAATAGTCACCTGTTAATTGACTATTGGGTACGATTTGATTCGATTGAGTTGGATTAGATTTGATTCAATTCAGTTTGTTTTAGACTAGTTTGGTTCAGTTCAGTTCGGTACAATTCGGTTAAGTTCGGTCTAACTTGATTCAATTCAGTTTGGTTCGATTTTGATTCAGTTCAATTTCCTTCATTTTGGTTTGTTTCAATTCGATTATGTTCGGTTTGGTTCGGTTTGGTCTAGTTCGATTCAATTTAGTTTGGTTCAGTTTAATTTGATTTGACTCGATTCAAATTGGTTTGGTTCGGCCTAATTCGATTCAATTCGATTTGGTTTGATTTTTTTCAATTATGTGTGGTTTGGTCTGGTTGGATTTAGTTCATTTCGGTTCAGTTAGATTTGGTTCAATTCGGTTCAGTTAGATTTGGTTCAATTCGGTTTGGTTTGATTCAATTTGATTCATTTTGATTTAGTCTGATTCAATTTGGTTCGATTTGGTTCGGTTGAATTTGGTTCTTTTCGGTTCAGTTTTCTTCAATTCGATTTTGTTTGGTTCAGTTCAATTTGGTTTAGTTCGATTTGATTTGTTTTCGTATGGTTCAATTCGGTTCGATTTGGTTTGGTTTGGTTCAGTTTTGTTTGGTTTAATTTGGTTCAACTTGGACCGGTTAAATTCGATTTGGCCTAGTTCAAATCAATTCTGGTTGGTTAAATTCAGTTCAATTCGATCTGTTTGGGTTCAGTTCATTTCGGTTCAACTCGGTACGGTTTGGTCTGGTTTGATTTAATTTAGTTCGATTAAGTTCGGTGTAATTCGATTCAATTTAGTTTGGTTTGATTCGGTTCAATTCCTTTGTTTTGGTTTGTTTCAATTTGATTATGTTCGATTTGGTTTGGTTTAATTTGGTTCGGTCTAGTTCAATTCATTTCAATTTGGTTCGGTTTAATTTGATTTGGCTATGTTCAATTTGGTTCGGTTTAGTTTAGTTCAATTCGGTTCGATTTAGTTCGGTTCAATTCGGTTCGTTCGGGCTACTTCGATTCAATTCAGTTTGGTTCGGTTTGTTTTGGTTCAATTCAGTTCGATTTAGTTCGGTTCAATTCGGTTCGTTCGGCCTACTTAGATTCAATTCAGTTTGGTTCGATTCAGTTCAATTCGGTTCGTTTTGATTTGGTTCAATTTGGTTAGGTTCAATTCGTTTCTGTCAATACCAAATTTTGTCTGAATAACAGTGATAACAATAATAATAGAAACAAGTTAATTAAAAGTTCAATTGATATATAAATAATTAATAAAATAAAAAGGTAAAAATATATTGTAATTTGAGAAAGAATAAATATTTATGTTTATTTCATTTTATTTTATTTATTATTATCATCATTTTTGTTAATTTAATTTAATTTTGCCTTTTTGTTTTATTTTATTTTTTATGTTTTTTATTTATTTTTTCTTCTTATTTTATTTATTATTATATTATTTTTCTCTTTTTATTATAGTTTCATTTTGTTTTACGACTCTTGTTCTAATTTAATAAAAGAAAAACAAAGCATAAGGAAAAAACAACAAAAAAAAGAAAAAGAAAAGGAAAAAAATAGAAGTAGGAGAGGTGGAGGTTAACGTAAGGTCTTTGTTATCAGCAGACTTATGTCTTTTTAGAGCAAATTTATGCCTTTTTAGAGTAGACCAATATCTTTTTAGAGCATACCAATATCTTCTTAAAGCATACCTATGTCTTTTTACTATTGGTTAGTTGAAAGATGTTTAGAGGTGCATCAGTTATGCCATCATTGTTTTTGTATTGGGAATTACGTGTAGTAGCTAGTTGGCCATGGTCATGATGGTTGAAGGAGCAGGAAGCAACATCTGCTCTCAGCCTTATCCCACATCTCGAGAAGATTTTATAAACAGAGGAGGAGAAGGGAGAGTGTCGTGACTGGAAAAGAAAGAAGCTATTGGTGCATTAAGTTTTATCTCCAAGGTAAGTGCCCTTAACTTCTCAACTTTTGTTACATTGTTTGATATTTGTCGCAACCGGAATCGCGACGGGACGACGAACCAAAAAAGAAACGAGTTTAAAAAGAGATTTTGGAGTTGACACCATAGTTATTCTCGACAACCATGGAAAACCATAAAAATAAAACAAGTATGCGGAAAACCAGATTTTAGATTTGGGAGTTGGTTACGTGTAAGGAAGGTGTTAACACCCTATAGCGCCCGCCCGATGGAGGTAGCTTTAATTAAAAATGCAAAGTCGATGTGGTCCCGGGTTGTCAGGCCCGTCCCCGTCCCGGGTCGTCAGGCCCATCTCGGTTGTCGGGCCTGTCCAGATCGTTAGGCCGGTCCGGGTCGTCGACCTCGTCCAGGTCATTGAGCTCGTTAGGATCGTCGGGCCCGTCTAGGTCATCAAACTCGTCGGGTTCGTCTGGTCGTCGAGCCTGTCTGAGTTGTCTGGGTTGTCGGGCTCGTCGCCCGTCAAGACGAACCCGAGCCCGAATGTGTCGTAGGGCCCTTTTGTGTCATAGGACTTGTCCGGGTCGTCGGGCCTGTTTATGTTGTAGGGCCCATCCGGGTCATCGGGCCTGTTTGTGTCGTCGGGCCCGTCCGGGTTGTCAGGACCATCTTGGTCGTCGAGTCCGTTCGTGTCCTCGGGCCCGTCCAGGTCGTCGAGTTTGTCTTGGTCATCGTGCACGTCCGGGTCGTTGAGACCATCCAGGTTGTCAAACCTGTTTGTGTCGTCAGGCCCATCTTGGTTGTCGGGTCGGGCTCGACGATCGTCGAGCCCGTCCTTGTCATCGGACCCGTCCTGGTCTTCGGGCCCGTCCGGATCGTCAAGTCCATCTGGGTCGTCGTACCCGTCCGGGTTGCTCGACTTGATCTTTGACTCTAGCTTAATGTAGTATTATTTGGGAGGCTAACCCACCTTAGCCCTAACCCCAACCCACTAAAGAGGGGGCTTTGAGGGTTGGAACTTTTTTTTGCCTCCTCATTTAGAGGCCTCCTAAAAGGGGGCTTTATGAAGAGTGGGTTAGGCCTGGCCCATGGGCTAGGGGCCAAATTTGACATTTCCAATAAAACAAACCCAAAATAGGATTAAAACACAAATGAATGGTGGTGTTAGTAAACCTAGTGGTGTAGCATGCAGTTACTAGATGTGTGTGAAGTGGAAAATGGACTGCACACAATAACAACAAACGAGCCCAAAACAAAAATGGGGGTGTGGTGCCAGCAAATATGAAAGGTGCATTGAAAAATACACAAGAGAAACAAATACAAATGAATGGAGGTGTACAGATTAACAAAGAGAGGTGCACGAAGGAGTTTCCAAAGCAAAGAGGGTATGAAAAATAAGTTGAAGGTGCAGGATGCAAAGAAAAAAAAACGCGAGCCCAAAAAAACACAGAGTGGCAGCACAAGAACCCTTATCTCCCTTCTTCTCAAAAAAAGAAAAACGAAGTTTCTTTTTCTCCACTCACGCCTGAAACCAAAACCATCAATAACCATCATCAACGTCGCACCCATTCTGGCGGGCCAGGGACGCCGGCAACGATGCCGACCGCCACTCACCGGCGTCACATCTCTTTCTCCCTCTCCAACGCGCGAAATAGTCCTATGGCCAACCAAGAACCAGCTGCCACGCGATCTCCGTCAGCCAAAGTCGTTGTCGGCCACGTCGTTTACCACCGGAGCCATCACCGTCGACGCCGGAAGCCACCCCTTCTCTCCTTCTCTCTCGCGAGATCGACGCCCGCGTTAGGAGCCGCTGTCATGCGTCTGCTCCTCAAGAACTGCCACACCCGTGGTCGCTGCTCCGCGTCACGGCCGTCGGAGACATCGCCGGCGATATCCTGTTCTTAGGGGTGTCGTCGTCGAGAACCCAGGGATGCTCGACCTTTGCTTTCTCTTCGCATGTCGTCCCTCTATGCGAGGTCGCTGCCATTAGCGCGTCTTCCGTTCAAAACTCTGAATCGCCGCCGGCGAGGGTTTCTACTCCTTTGCTCATCTCTCTGCTGTGATTTGATATGGATGATGGGGGAATATAAGGCTTAAGTGTTTGGTAATGGAAAGGGGTTCCGGTTCTCTGTTATTTTATCTTGGTTTCTATGCAGGTGGATTCAAACATTGAGGAAGAAAATATTGTTCTTAGGTGAAGGTATGAATTTGGAGATGTAACAGATTTTGGCTTATGAATTGCGTATTGATGAAAACGAGTATGAAGTGGGTTCCATGTTCGAGTATAAGTGGTTGATTGGCTGATTCAAGGGTGAAAGTGTTGGTGGATTATGAACGATGGTTAAACATAGAGGATAATGGGGTGCCGGGTGAAACTAGTTTGGAGATTATGCGTGCACACAGGAGTATAGGTGTCAATTTGGCCCCTAGCCCATGGGCCAACCCTGGCCACTCTTCATAAAGTCCCCTTTTAGGGCCCCACAAATGAGGGGGCCAAAAAAAAGCCCCAGCCCCCAAAGCCCACTCTCTAGTGGGTTAGGGTTAGGACTAAGGTGGGTTAACCCCCCAAATAATACTACATTAAGTCAGAGTCAAAGATTAAGTTGAGCGACCTGAACGGGCCCGATGACCCGGACGGGTTCGACGACCCGGACAAGCTTAATGACCAGGATGAGCCCGATGACAAGGACAGACCCGACGACCAAGATGGGCCCGACGACCAGGACGAGCTTGACAACCCGGACATGCCAAACAACACGGACGAGCCCGAAAACCCAAACGAGCCAGACAACCAAGATGGGCCCGACGACCAAGACAGACCTGACAACCTGAACATGCCAGACAATACGAACGGGCTCGACAACCCAAACGGGCCCGAAAACCCAAACGGGCCAGATGAGCCAGATGGGCCCTACGACCCAGACGAGCCCAACGATTTGAACAGGTCGACGACCCGAACAGGCCCAATGATTCAGACAGGCCCGACGACTTGAACGGGCCCAACGACCCAGACGTGCCAAATGACCCGAACGGGCCCGACGACCGGAACAGGCCAGACGAACCAGACGGGCCCGATGACCCAGACGTGCCAGATGACCTGAACGGGCCCGACGACCTCGTCGGGCCCGTTCGAATCATTAGGCCCGTTTGGGTGTCGGGCCTGTCCGGGTAGTCGGACTCGTCCAGGTCGTCAGGCTCATCCGGGTCATCGGGCCCGTCTTGATTGTTAGGTTCGTTTGGGTCGTCAGCCCCGTACGTGTCTTCGGGCCCGTTTGGGTCGTCGGGCCCGTTTGGGTCGTAGGGCCCATTTGGGTCGTCGGGTCCATACAGGTTGTCGGGCCCATTCGGGTCGTTGGGCCTATCTGGATCATTGGGCTCGTTCAGATTGTCGGGCCCATCCGTGTCGTCGGGCCTATTCATATCGTTTGTCCCATCCAGGTTGTTGGGCCTATCTAGGTCGTATGGCCCGTCTTGGTCGTTAGGCCTATTCGACTTGTTGGGCCCATCTGGCTCGTCGGGCCCATATGGGTTGTCGGTCCCATATGGGTCGTCAGGCCCGTTTGGGTTGTAGGACCCATTCGGGTCCATACGGGTCGTCGGGCCCATTCGGGTCGTTGGGCCTGTCCGGGTCATTGGGCCCCTCCAGGTCATCGAGCCCGTTCGGGTCGTCGGGCCCTTCCATGTCGTTGGGCACGTCTGTGTTGTCGGGTTTGTCCTGTATTCGGGCCCGTCTGGGTCGTCGGGCCCGTTCGGGTTGTTGGGCTTGTTTGGATCATCGGGCTCGTTCGAGTCGTCGTTCTTGTCGAGGTCGTCGGGCAGGTCCGAGTCGTTAGACCTATTCGGGTCGTCGTGCTTTTCCGGTTCATTGGGCCTGTCCCACAGATAGTAATATGTTTTAAAAAATAATATATTTTTCATGTGGAAGATGAAAACCCATGGGTTGACCCTGGCCCACAGGGCTTTTGTAGGGTTTTTGGTCCTGTGAGCTTCTTTGTTGGGGGCTTTTTTTCAATGTGGGCTTTTTTGGCCCTAGCCCACATGGATCAGGGCCAAACCCTGTGGGCTGGGCCAAATTGACACCTCTACACAGGAGAGATTGAGGGAGAATGAAGTGATAAGAGTGTGTTTCGGTGTTGTTGTGAATTAATGGCTGGTTTCAATGCACAAGTAAGCTTTATGTGTGGTTATGAACATATATGATGATGAGCATGATGAGCGTGAGTGAATATAAACAAGAATAACAGTGGATGATGAACAATGCTCAATTCCTAAACACTTACCTTCACGATGGAATCCAACGTACCAATCACCTTCTTCTTTATCCAGCCTTGGCACGCTTCCTCTGCTCTTTTAGACTCGATGGGTTGCTTTGCTTTGCTGCCACCGATATCCCCTGCTCTCTCCCTCCTTTGTTGCCTTTTATTGTGTATTCTCAACGGTAAAATCCTCTTCCCTCGAGTGCTTGTCCTCTTTTCAAACAACTCTTTCCTCCTATTACCTTATATCTTTGCTCTTACGATTCTCATGGGTGAAATAGTGATACACAGATATCCAGCATTTTCATTTTTGTGTTAAGACACATAAATGAAGTAAAATCTGAACGTTTCTTACATGGAAGGGAATGCTCAGCAGAGGTTTACGTTGAGTCTCAATTTTCACCTTTTCACTTCATTTTAAATTTTTTATAATATTAATATATATATATTTTTATTATTTTTTTAAAGCAAAACGAAAATAATAAAAAATAAAATAAGATAAGATGAAAATTTGAATATAAATTAAAAGTAAGAAAATAAAAATGAATATATAAAGTAAAAATAAAAACAATATTAAAATAAATAAAATAAATAAAACAAAATAAAAAAAAGTATACGTAACATAAATAGAAAATGTTTATATTAATATTTATAAATAAACACACACTTTATTCATGTTATAAATTAATATCAATTATATTTTGAAGCATTAACGGCTAGTATATATGATTTAATTACTTCAGTAAAATATCTAATAATTTTTTAACTAACTTTTGTAAATGAATTATTCTTTAAAGTTTCAATTCACGTTCTTTTTATATATAAGGATAAGATAATGATAACTCTCTTATTTAATTAGGTTTTCTTTTGTTGGTACCAGATGGAAATGTGATCATTAATTGGGTTCTCTGGTTTCTGAGTACTAGTACTAGATGAAAATAGAGTTTGTTGTTTTCGGTGTTGCTTGTATTTGGTATGCATGAGAGATGATTAAAATTCTGTAGGTTTGTAATAGATTGAGAATGTCAAATGTTTAAATCGAATTGATGAAGCCCAATAAGCATGCTTGCCCTTTCATTTTGATATGGGCCGGATACACACAAGCCCAAATCTATCACCAACCCAAAATAAGACTTTTTCTTTCTGTACTTCCAGTATTACTAACTGCACTTCCATATTGAAAGAAAGAAATTAAAACACCCTCCTCGTAGCTTAGCCACGGCTGTTATTGTGACTGGAACTTTGTTCCCCGGTGCATTTTTGAGAGGAAGAAAAATTAGTGATGTTTTGAAAAGCTTGTTCCATTTTTTTCTTTTTAAATTTACTATGAAAAGATCATTTGGAAAAGCTTGTTAAAGAAGATATTATACATATTTAACAAAATTTGTTTAAGAAATTATGTTTTTAGAAAGCTTCTTCTTTGATGCATTTCATGTATTCTAAAAGGCTTATTCTAAAATGATATTCCAAAAATATTATTTTAAAAACCATGTTCGAAACATTTCAAAAAACTTACTCCAGAATATTTTTGGAACAAATAATCCTAAAGTCACTTTTTTGAAGAGTAAAATAACCATTTTAAAAATTATTAAGATGCTATTAAAATTTATGGAAATAACATCTGAAAAATTGCTTCCTCACTCAGCAAATTTCTCCCTGCACCCCACAATATAATGAAAATATTTGAATTCTAGAAAGTTTTTCGAAAAATATTTCATGTATTTTAGAAAAAAATTTCCCGAACATATTTCATGTAGGAGGAGTATATTATAAAATTTATTTTGGAAGGTATTATATATGTTTCGGAAAGTTTGTTCTTAAAAACATATACCGAAACGTATTTCTCACATTCTAAGAAAATTATTTTGAAAATATTGTTTAAATTTTTGTTTGAAAATTATATTTCAAAAAATTTGATTGTGGAAATATTATTCTGGAAATTCCGAAAATCTATTCCAGAAAGGTAAAATGGTCATTTTTGAAATTTAAGATGCAGAAAAAGCAATTGTCATAACTTCTTGGGTCGTACTTTCTCCACCCTGCCAATATTCTTTCTACACCCCCATAAAGCTTCCGGAAATGTTTTTATGAAACAATAAAATTCAAAATAATGGGGTGCAAGAAGAAATTTAATGAAGTGCATCCTTTGGTTGTGACCTACGATGTCTCTATACACCTTCTTAAGCCCAGCCCATATTAGGTTTAAAAAAAGAACCAATCTTCAGTCCCTAAAATGCATAAGATTCTTATATTCTTACATTAGGTTCAGAAACAGGAGAATCTTTAAACAAGTCTTGCAAAGTGTAATTTAATTTAAAATTTAAAAAGAAATGTGATTTAGGTGGAAATATATCAATAAATTAAAAAATGTAAATGGAATAACTGAAAAATTACAAACTTATTTAAAACATATGCAGTATATTTTTTTTTAAAAAAACTAACGAGACAGTCATATATATATATATATATATATATATATATATATATATATATATATTTTCTGGAACCAAAGTTATAGTACAAACATATTCCAAACAGATTTATTACCAAAATTATATCGGTGGTTAGAATAACATTAATTTAAATTTTGAAGTTTTTGATTGAGTTTTTCTGACTGATTTTGGGTCCAAATTAATTAATTGTTTTGGGAAGTGAGGTGGGATCCGAATTTTGTCCATATTCATCTGAAGCTTTGGAAATGACCCTTCAACAATGATAGGAATAAGTATAATTAAGGCTTCATCAACATATGTCTAGGAATAATGATAATGATCAATTATACAAAATAAATAAATAATTTTTTTAATTAATTAGTTAATTTTTATGACTAATATTTTCTCAATTTTATTTTGGTTTACTCTTTGCACCTATTTTACAATTCACATTGCATGAAAACAAGCACAATCATTCCATTTTTTATACGTAAAAACGAGTTTCACCCTTATTTGAATCTTAAACTTTCCATTTCTGTATAATTTCTATACAATGGATTTGAGACCATTTTTTTCCCATAAAAAATACTGTTTGAAAGGAAAAATTATTGTTGGATTGGAATGACTATAGTATATTCTAACTTTCCACACATGACATCGAATAATTTATAGCATTTGGAAAGTGATCTGGGAACAGAAACCAGAACTTACGGGTAAATGAATGATGGATGGATAGGATGAGATTATCATTTGATTTAATGTGATTTTTTTCAGGACCACTATCTTTCCCTTTTATCAAACTCAGGTTTTTTCAATCATGTGAAACTCACCCTCAGACCATGTTTTTTTCTCTTAAATGCGATATGATTTTTAGTACCAAATCGATCTATTCGCACAGAAATCTATAAAATGACGTGATGTTGATTATTTTTTTTCCTGTGTATTCTTCGTCATTTTCTGCATCTTGGCGATTAGCAGTAATAAATAGGTTTCTCCTATCAGTTCGCAACTGGTATGGCCGTTCACATAACTAGACGATACTGGTCTGATATATCGGTGTCGAGTCTTTATAGAGAGGTATGTGTAGGAAGTTCCATATTAATTAGAGATAAAATCAATTCATAATATATGAGTGAGGTGTAAAACTCACTTTACAAGTTGGTTTTGTGGGGTTGAGTTAAGCTTAAAACTCACTTCTAACATAGTATCAAAACCAAGTTAAAATCTATCATAACGAACTTTTTTGAACATTCTATTCCATCCAATATTAGACCACTAACGGATCATCTACTAATTTCTTGTCTCTCGCACGAACTTTGCCGGGAGTGAAAAAACATGAATGAGGTGAAGATGTGAGAAAAAAGAAGCAAAACTAGTGGAGAAATTGCTCCCTAAACCACTTCACATCGAATTTGCTCATGTGATGGAGTAGGTGATAAATCTCAATTGTGGAGAAATTGCTTGGGATGTGGACACACATTGGTCTTATCTCTATGGTTTTGGTGAAGCAATGAAAAGTTGAAGGAATTGGGCAAATAATTAGAAAGAAACAAGAAAGGTTTCAATTGTTGGTATAATATAGTCAAAGATTGGTGATATTGATGATGATGACGAGGATGGAGCATCCAAACGTGTGAAGTGGGGAAGTGTAACTTGGCAGTTCTTCTAACATGATTTTGGACCCTATGGTTTATTATTAATCAATTACTAATATTATAACTTTGATGCGATTTTATCATCATCATCATGATCATGTCAATAACAAATCATGGTTGGTTCCATCAATCTGTGTCATTATTATTGGGATTCAAAAGTCCACTTGATGTGCATCGAATTCACCACTTGATGACTCTATTGCACGTGTGCCATGCATTAAGGACAAAAGTTCCTATGATGCTACACTACCCGTAGACCTCTCCCAAAAGGCTCCACCCCAATGCAAATCATGAAATTTCTCATAATCTTTCTCCCAAATTTCCACAATATATGGCAGGGGAGCCATGCTCTTTCTATTATTTTTCCTTCTATTATTGCATGCTAAATACCGACTCCTCTTCACTCCAAAGCCAAATCAATCGAGTTCAGATTTTTTACTGAATTTTTTATACGCAATTTTCTACTAAAGACCTAGCTCCTCTTTATAATATATTTTAAAACATCAAAATCAATATTCCTCAATACATTTTTAAGGCACGTAAAAAGGAATCATACAAAAAAATTCAGTAAAGAATTCAAATTTCAAACCAATCAACATAAAAAACACCAAAGTAAAGGAAAAATACATTAATTTCTCACGATTAACATTATTGTTCATAATAACCTTACTCAAATAAAACTGTATAGAAGAATTATGAGTCGGTCAAGAAAGGATTTATTGAAAAGACACATTATCAAATGTAACTTAATCTAACTCACATAAGAGATTGATATTAAGTCAAATCCAAAATCTTAAAACAATAAATTCATAATCATAAGTCTCTTTCATTATATGTTATTCAACTCTGTCATATATAATCAATGCGAGAAATAAACTCGTACTTGAATTTGAACAACTTTTGTGAGTTTTATTCTTACCAACAAATTTTGCCAAGCATCATATCTTACTACTCAGAAAAAGAAACGAAAGTTCTTGATCAACAACACAACCAAGTACAAGATCTACACTTAATTAACCGAATACACATTCAATGTTGAGATTCTGATTTGTTGAAAACAATGTTATTTTAAGTATGTGAGTGGAATTACCCATCTTCTTGCACACACAGACACATGAAATGGAGCATTACTAGTGGTGACAAAATAGCTACCGACAGTAGGAACATAGAGTGGTGATTGACCATTCTATTGTTAGTCAAATTTGAATTTTGCAGTGATGTTTATGTATTGAAATAGATTATAGATATTCTCCTCTCGTGAGCATGAGCTCCTACCAAGCTAGTTAACAATCTATCACTCAGGGAATCTAAACAAAACCTACCTACACACTCTTTTCCTTATGTATTCAATTAATCTCTTTTCCGAAAACTAAAAAGCTGAAACCTCACACTCGCTTTTTAATAAACAAACATATATATATAGGAGAACCAGGGGCGTAAAATGTTGATAAACAGTTTTTTTCTTCAGTCCAAATATTAGGTGCACCATTATGACAGCCTCAGCAGCATGTAGGCACTGTTTTTAAATATTATTGCCACAGCAAATCCACCAATTAATATTTTGATTCATGTCATGTGCCAGCCAACTTTCTTTGTTAGAGATTAACCCGATGCATTTGTGGTTTAGGGTTCAGAGCTTTTAGATTTAAAAAATATGATTTTAATACTAAATTATTAAATTTTGATTGATGTTGAACGGTGATTTGAAAGTTTTTTACATCGGATTAGAATGAATAAAATGAATTAGAAAAATCTTTAAAACTATTGTTTTAAGATTTTCTAATAAGAATGATATTTTAGCCTTTTGCATGAGTTTTTCTTTATATGTATCGAACCGAATCTCTCTTGTATAGATTATTGTAGAGTTTAAGTACGACATTAAAAAGTAAAAATAAGAAAGTTGAACAATTTATATTTCATAAATTAAATTTATTATTTTAAGATTATGAATTGAAGACAGTATTATTTTTTATGTGACTTGAATTCATGTCTCGTCAATGTTGTATTTTTCTGGTGATTTCTGTCATTTGAGACCATTAGTATCATGTCTGTGAACAAAGAGGAGCTAATTAATGGATTATTAATGATTTTTGGAAGGGAATCATGGCCACATTTTGCTTTTTCTTTATCTTCTTTCTATAATCTTCTTTTATGATTTACTGGATTCATCTAGGCAAGTGATGAACCAAAAGGGCCTTCTTGTTTTTCATATATAGGTAGCTACTGAGTGAAAAATGACATGATGACTTATGTACTACAAACTTGATTGTTCATAGCATGCCCCCAATGGGAAGCCTTTATGAGACCTGCCCCTTTTTTGTGTGTTTGGCTACCTTTATCATTTACATTTTTACAAACAAAATCCGACAATAAAATGGTGGGGTTAGAGATGGATCCCTCATATATGCAAGGAATTTCCATCCATGAATACCTGCTTCCTTTTGTTTCTTCTTTTGAATGTCACTGGGCCCTTTTTCACTCTCTTTTTGCTCATTCATATTCTCTTTTACCATCAAATATTACTATTATATATGCATATATATTTTCTTTATATCTTCTGTCATCATTCACCATAATATATGAGGTGAAACTCATGGACTAAATAAATAAATAGTATCTTTTCATATAGATAACCGAAAATATTATAGGAATGAATTTATAGATCTTTATTCTTATACAGTATTCAATTTTTTTAATTTTACTCGATGTGGAACTTTGATTCACTCTGATCGGTTGCAAACTGTTAAACAAAGGTGATGAATTAAGTCACATTCATTGAATTGAATGAATGAAAAGCTGTCAATTACACATTACACGAATGCATAATAAAGAAAACTTGTCCTAAGTGTACAGTTTTTGATTTGACCTTTCAAGATGTATTAGTGGGCTTAGCTGAAACTTACCCATCTATCAGCAAAAATGAAGCAAAACATTAGATGGGACAGTAGGCGAAGATTAATTTTTTGATAATAATGCACAGAACACAGTCACAAAAGTTCAAATTAGATAAGGCAAAAGGATCTTCAATCCAATCCTGTGTAGTAATCTTAGAGATTCATTTGTATGATAGGTGGGGGAAGTGCTACCTAAAGTTGTGTGTGTCTGCAAAAGGTTCATATGGCTCTAAATGTGTCTACACAGTAGAAACACACTGCTTCACAGTGTTTAAGCCATTCAAACTTTCAGATGGAGTAGATTTTTAGTTTCAAAATTTAATCACTGAATTTTAGTTTTTTGATTCAAAAAGTTTGTTAAGAAGTTCTGGAAATTTGAGAGATTTAATAATATATTAAGCCATATTATTATTAACCATGGAATTTGCATCATTTGAGTTCTATGTGGAGTGCAGACTCCTGAATATACTTCATCAGAGTTTCTCTTTATTTGTCGCATTACACGTATAAGCCTTAATTACTTTCTTTTCTATGTGCTAATCATATTCCTGTTTCTTTTCTATGTCCCATCAATCTAATCTAGCTCTATAATTAAACTTTTATGCTCCTGTACAAATTAACTAACTATTTAATTATTTGTTAGTAGTAGTTATCTACACACATACTTATGCTTCACCAGAAAAGCACAAAATGATCACAAATGGGTGGCTTCTCAGTCTCATATCTGTAATTCTGTGATCAAAGAAAAGCAAGAACAGATTTTTTTAATCTCAATATTTTCTAGTTTTGAAACTTAACTCATGATGACCACTTTGTGCAGATTAAGAAGGTGGATTACATATTTAAACTGTCTTTTCTTTTTGTTTTGCTAGTTATCTCTTCTTGATTCTGAACAAATTCCAATTCAATGTTTGAAAATACTGTAATTTTGTCCCTATACTCATGACCATATCCTGCACAAATTATAATATCGTTCTTAATGTATTAATAGCTTCCATGTGCACTTTCACTTCTGCATCAGATTCCTCATGCACTCCATTTATCTACAAACATACCGAAATGGGTCTTAGTATTGTTTTTGAAATAAATTATGTCCCTTTTGCTTATATCTCAGTGGTTTGAGTAAATTTAACACCAATTATGGATACCCAGTTGAGATTTTGACAATGGAAACAAACCCTTTCCATGCATTCTTGAAAATCTGATCCAAATATGCAAGTTTGTTGCTTAAAGTTCAGAACTTCATAGGGTGGCATGTAGCAACCACTACATCAATGGCTCATAAAAAACTGCAGCCACACAAAAGCGATGGACCACAAAACGGGCCTAGCTAATTAAAGGAAGAAATTATCTTCATGATTAACAGAATACAGTGCTATTTCACTCAACCATCAAAATGTCTATTCTATTTGATTAATCAACGATCACCATCTATGAGGTAAGATAATTATCTTAATAGCTGATTTCAAAAAAGTTCTAAAGTCATTTTACTAGCCCTGATGTGCTTACTTGGCCATGCCTTGTTTTCTGCTATAATCTCGGAAACTAAATAAATACACGAAGATGAAAAATAATTACTATTGCCAACTAAAAGCAAGAAACAAGATACTACTATATGTGTCCACGTGGGGAACAAAAATGCAAAAGTCTTCTTTACGTGATTTTCACCCCTCCACCAGTTTCATGTCTCACAGTTCACTGTTAGTGAAACACTATCTAACAGAAACTAACAAATTGGATTACGTTCAGATTGCAAATTTGACAGAATTTCAACTCACTGGTTTGGCACAGGTTAATCAAGATGAACCAATATAAAAGGAGGTTTAATGTGACATGATTGAAAAGTAATTATATCTCTTAAGTATGTGATCAAAATTTGATTTCCAAATATATATGTATAGGATAACATATGTTGAGAAAAGTCAGATCAATATATGAATTTCATTATTTCAAGTTATTAGTCTTTACTTCTGTTCATGAATACACTGAGTTTCCGAAAACAAATGAATGAAAAGAGATGTTTGGCTCAATAAAAACCAACAACCATCATCATGGGTATGGACAAGTCCTTGTCATTGAACAGGAACATAGTGCAGCAATAAAAGAATGAGGAAGCTGGCTCTTTGTGTTCAGAGCTTCTTCTCTTCCTCTATAAACAATTCATAGGATTTCCCCCTCCACAATCCCAAAACAGATCACCACTTCTCTCCTCTAAGAAATGTCTTTAAGCTTGAGGAATCACTCACCTTCTTCCAAAATTTTCTCCCTCTCTTTGCTTCTTTTATTTCATTGTTGTTACTCCCAGCTTAATGAGCAAGGCCAAGCTCTTTTAGCATGGAAAAACAGTTTAAACAGTTCTGCAGATGCATTAGCATCTTGGAATCCTTCCAGCACAAGCCCATGCAATTGGTTTGGGGTGCACTGCAACTTACAAGGAGAGGTGGTTGAGATAAACCTGAATTCAGTTAACTTGCAAGGCTCGTTGCCTTCAAATTTTCAACTTTTCAGGTCCTTGAAGATTCTTGTCCTCTCAACAGCCAACATCACAGGGAGGATTCCAAAGGAGATTGGAGAGTGTAAAGAGCTCACTTTCATTGATCTCAGTGGCAATTCTCTCTTTGGTGAAATCCCAGAAGAAATTTGCAGGCTGAGCAAACTGCAGACTTTGGCTCTGCATACCAACTTTCTTGAAGGTAACATTCCATCCAGCATAGGAAATTTATCCAGTCTTGTGAACTTGACACTCTATGACAACAAACTGAGTGGAGAAATTCCAAAGAGTATTAGCTCATTAACTGAGCTCCAAGTGTTGAGAGTAGGAGGGAACACAAACCTTAAGGGTGAGGTGCCATGGGATATTGGAAACTGCACCAACTTGGTGGTGTTAGGCCTTGCAGAAACCAGCATTTCTGGGAATCTTCCTTCTTCAATAGGGATGCTGAAAAGGATTCAGACCATAGCCATTTACACAACTCTGCTGTCAGGCTCTATACCAGAAGCGATAGGGAAGTGCAGTGAGTTGCAGAACCTGTACTTGTATCAGAACTCAATCTCTGGTTCAATCCCAAGCCAAATTGGAGAGCTCAGGAAGCTGCAGAATCTTCTACTGTGGCAAAACAATATAGTTGGTACAATCCCAGAAGAGCTTGGAAGCTGCACTCAACTGGAAGTCATAGACATGTCAGAAAATCTTCTCACAGGTAGCATACCAGCCAGTTTTGGTAAGCTATCAAATCTGCAAGGGCTTCAACTGAGTGTTAACAAGCTTTCAGGCATTATACCTCCTGAAATCACAAACTGCACTTCCCTGACTCAACTGGAAGTTGACAATAATGCCATCTCTGGAGAGATTCCTCCTGTTATCGGCAACTTGAGAAGCTTGACTCTCTTCTTTGCATGGCAGAACAAGCTGACAGGAAAAATCCCAGATAGTCTTTCACAGTGCCAAGATCTTCAGGCACTTGATCTCTCTTACAACAACTTAACTGGTCCAATACCCAAACAACTTTTTGGACTGAGGAACCTCACTAAACTGTTGCTTCTTTCCAATGATTTGTCTGGCTTTATACCACCCGAGATAGGTAATTGCACAAGCCTCTACAGGTTGAGGTTAAATCATAATAGATTGTCAGGTACAATTCCATATGAGATCACCAACTTGAAGAATTTGAACTTTTTGGACGTGAGCAGCAATCATCTTGTAGGGGAAATTCCTCCTACACTATCCAGATGCCAAAATCTTGAGTTTCTGGACCTTCACTCAAATAGTATCATTGGCTCAATTCCAAACAATCTGCCCAAAAACCTGCAGTTAATCGACCTCTCAGACAACAGGCTAACAGGTGAACTGAACCATTCCATTGGTTCATTAACCGAGTTAGCCAAACTCAACTTGGGAAACAATCAACTCAGAGGAAGCATACCTGCTGAGATCCTATCTTGCTCCAAGTTACAGCTTCTGGACTTGGGAAGCAATAGTTTCTCTGGAGAAATTCCCAAGGAAATTGCTCAAATTCCTTCACTAGAAATCCTTCTCAATCTCAGCTGTAACCAGTTTTCTGGTGAAATTCCACCCCAGTTCTCCGGTCTGAGAAAACTTGGAGTGCTTGACCTCTCCCACAATAAGCTCTCAGGGAAGTTGGATGCTCTCTCTGATCTTCAAAACCTTGTTTCGTTAAATGTTTCCTTCAATGACTTCACTGGAGAATTGCCTAACACCCCATTCTTCAGGAAGCTCCCTCTCAGTGATCTTACAGGAAATGATGGCCTGTACATTGTTGGTTCTGTAACTCCAGCAGACAGAAAGGAAGCCAAGGTTCATGCCAGGTTGTTCATGAAGATTATATTTTCCATTCTCTTAAGCACCAGTGCAGTACTGGTACTACTCACAGTCCATGTCTTGATTCGTGCTCATGTTTCTAACAAAGCACTCATGGGAAACAACAATTGGGTGTTAACTCTGTATCAGAAGTTTGAATTCTCTGTTGACGATATTGTCCGGAATTTAACTTCATCCAATGTGATTGGCACTGGAAGTTCTGGAGTTGTGTACAAGGTTACAGTTCCAGGTGGCCAAACACTAGCAGTTAAAAAGATGTGGTCATCGGCAGAGTCAGGAGCATTTACTTCTGAAATTCAAACACTAAGTTCAATTAGACATAACAACATCATCAAGCTTCTGGGTTGGGGATCCAGCAAGAACATGAAGCTGCTGTTTTATGAGTACCTTCCTAACGGAAGCTTGAGCTCATTACTTCATGGTTCAGGAAAGGGAAAAGCAGAATGGGAAATCAGATATGATGTTATGGTAGGAGTGGCTAATGCACTTGCATATTTGCACCATGATTGTGAGCCTTCGATATTGCATGGAGATGTCAAAGCCATGAACGTGTTGTTAGGTCCTGGCTATAAGCCTTACCTATCTGACTTTGGCCTAGCTAGAATTGCAAGTGAAAATGGTGATTGTACTAATTCCAAGCCAGTTCAAAGACCCTACCTTGCTGGCTCCTACGGGTACATGGCTCCAGGTACTTTTTTTTCTTACCAAGTTTAAATTAGTTAGTTTTTTTCTTTTTTTCAGTACTTGCACAACCCTTTGAAACTGAAGTAACTTTTTGTTTTCTGGTATGAGTACAGAACATGCATCTATGCAGCAGATGACTGAGAAGAGTGATGTGTACAGTTTTGGTGTGGTCCTACTTGAGGTCCTGACAGGGAGGCACCCCCTTGACCCAACACTTCCTGGGGGTGGTGCACACTTGGTTCAGTGGGTTAGGAACCACTTAGCAAGCAAAGGTGACCCATCTGAAATTCTTGACCCAACACTGAGAGGGAGAACTGATTCCACTGTGCATGAAATGCTACAAACTCTAGCTGTGTCATTTTTATGTGTCAGCACCAGAGCTGAGGACCGTCCAACAATGAAGGACACTGTTGCAATGCTTAAGGAAATCCGATCTGTTGAGGCACCAACCACAACAGGTTCTGATGCATTGAAGGGAGTTTCATCAGTGCATGCTTCTGCATCACCTCTTAAAACTGTAGTTTCACATGGAAATTCCAAATTTTCCTTTAACTTTTCTGAGGGCTCAATCTGTTGAGCAAGCATGCTGCTACTCATGAAGAAAGTACGAATATGATTCACATCATTTGTGCATAGTGAAATGGAATGTCAATTAGAACTGGTCACAATTACTATGTGCTGGTGCTTATTTCAAGAAACCATGTATTGGATACAATTAAAAAAGCATTCTAGAATATAGAGCCTTTCAACCAGCAAAGTCAGTTTCAGGCTACTTGGTTGGTCTTTTACTGTTTGCATTATCAATTAGAAATTGTTCAAATTCATGGCAAATAGCTACCTGCGTGTATTTGATTCTATTAGATAATTTCTTGTTAATTGGAAACTTAGTCATCCATTAAGAGTTAAAGTGATAACCATTTTTTTGAATATTACACAGAGAAAATACTGTTCTTAGAGTGCATGGTGAAGTCAGGATTTGTATTCAAAGAGTGTATCTTAATCACATGGTTACCTCACATGTGGCATGTGCATGTGCTGTCTGAAAGAGACTATTGAAAACTGCTTTGAGAAGCACATCTATGAAGTTGGGAATGAAAGTGTGTATCTTAATCACACGCACATGTATCTGTTGTGTCTGCAGGACCATTACATTAGTACTCTGAAAAAGTGAAAGATAACATGTATAACAGATAGATCAGCAGTGTAGTTCTGCAGCATATGCAGATTGCAGATACCGACAAGGAACTTTTGTTATGATTTTTGCAAGGTTCACAAAATTCTCCTTTCTCACCAAAAGCTTATTTGGTTGTATTTTATAAGATTCTTTCTTTGAACCACTTTTTGGCATTTTTAGGAAGAGGAGGAAAATAATTGAGGAGCAAGAGTTTGTGGTATTAGGTAATTAATAAAACAAGAAATACGGGAAAAGAATAGGAGAATAACATTCTAAATACATTAAAATATCCACACACACAAACAGTACATTAAGAAAATAAAATTAGGGAATGGATTCGTCATAAAGCATCATGTAACAGTGCAATAAGTACAATAGCAGTAAATAAGTATTCATCAAATATTATAAATAGTGTAAGGTTAAGTTTTATATTTAATAAAATTAAACAAAAATTAATATGCTTGTTGTTTCTTTAAAATTTTTTGTTAAAAGATAGTATAGTAATTTTTAATATAGATTTATTTATGACTTACTTTTGATCTCAATAAAATTGTGTTTTATCTCTAAATTAAATATGTAATTAAAATCGTGTAAAACCTTTTAACAAACGTTAAGGAATTATGATGTGAGAAATTTGTTTAATTTAAAGAACTATGATATAACTTTCAAATTTGTTGAAAATTTACTTTTATAAAATATAGGACCATATAGATATATATTTAATTTAAATATAAATCAATAATTTTTAAATATAATTTGAAGAATAAAAAATATATTTCATCTTAAAATTAAGTTTAATTTTAAATATAATAATTTGTTGAAAATTGATACAAGTATAAATTATAATACATGCTTTAAAATAATAAAATTATTTTTAAAAAAATTTAAATATAATTATTATTTTTATAAAATGGATTGACACATAAGATTACGGGTCAAATCAGCCTAGGTCTATTCAAGTGATACAATAAATGGATTAGACAAAAAATAAAAAATATTTCATTTAAATTAGACCACAAGTGTTTAAGTCTGTCTACATCTTTACTCAGGAAACTCAATAAAATGCAACCTAATGTTTTTTTTTTTAAATGTTTCATGATATTCGGTATTCAGAAAAACTTTCCCCATTAAACTTTCCCCATTTTTTTCCTTTAAGCTATTTAGTTCTTCGTATTGTGGTTTTATTTTCTTTTAATTATATATATATATATATATATATATATATTAAAATAATTTAGTTCAAGACTTTATTGGAATTTCTAGATGTTTTAATTTCTATTTACTTTCATTTATAAGGTGAACTGCAGTTTTTTCATTTTATGGTTCATGTTGATGAATTATTTGATTAACAAAAACTGAACAAGGACTAGCAATAAAGTAAAGGCACACATGTTTGCCAAATAAAAACTAGGAATTTTTTGACACATAAATTAAGAATTTATTTCAGTAAAACTTAAAGTTTACTTGCTTATATGCAATTCCCCGAAATTATGTTCCAGACTTTCTAGAATAAGTCACAAATTATATAGTTTAAGGACAATTTTATGCATATCTGAGAGACCTTACTTAAGATGGAATAATTGCTTATTTTTCATAAGCTTTCTCATTATATGTACTGTAAAAAATAAGAGATTATTCTTTCAAACAAGTTAATACAAACACAATCATATAAAACTTGTTTCAGTGCTGCTAGTGAAGAATTCTGGAACAGCACGTTTGCATCCAACTAGCCCTTTAAGTCTCCACTCTCCATCGCTTTATGAAATAATTCAACAGATGCCATTATATATAATTAATGGCACTCAATCTGCTCTAGATAATCCATAATACAAGTTGATGTATGAGTGTTATTGGATAGATTTGTTGATCATCTTTCTTGCATAAGCACGCATCATCAATTTTTCTGGATCATATCAAATCAGCACTATATCTACAATGGCAGCGTGCACTACAAGTACCACCTTCTTAGTGGTGTCTCCTGCTTTATCTCAGCCTCAACATGAAAAAAAAAAAAAAGTAGCTTTAATGTACCCAGACAAGTGTGGCCTTGTGTGTTCGAATGCCACATGCCTTGAGCAAATTGAAGCAATGAACTACAATTTTTACTGCCACAGCATTAAGAGCCAAAGGAGGCTTCAACCCTACCACCATATTACACAGTATACACTTCAAGATACATGTATGGAGCCCACCAATCAATTTTCTGATTGCTATGAATGTTGGATGTCACAGTTGTGCACTACGGAGAATTCTGGTCCTGCCCTTCTAGTTTTTTTAAGATGAAGTTAATGACATTCCAGTCAAAACCACGATACTGAAGCCACCGAACAATTCTTGATTTTCTTGTCTCCTTGGGAACATTCTGACCTCTGAACCACTGCTTTGAGACTTGAGTATAAAGATGATCCAAAGAATGTTTTGACAAGCCAATAACTGACTTGTGATCTTCGGCGCAATCATTGTCCTTAAAGACCACTTCCACTGCCTTCTCAGCATCAGCTTGACTAACACCCTTCTTGAACAGTGCCTGCCACAACAATAGCAGTGCATCACACAAAAGTATTTTCCTCGGATAATAATAGCAGAGCAGGTATATGGCAAGTGAGTGTTGACGGTTTGCATGGTGAAAGGTTTGTGTACAGATAATACATATACTAGAAAATTATATAATTCCTATTACTTTCACATTTGTATTCTCATAGTAATTGCGGAATGAAAAAAAAAAAGGTAAGTGCACACACTGAATTAGCAAGACGCTGCCACAATGCATTACATCTTTCCCTCCTAATTCTATATTCTAGAGTTAAAATGATGATAAATTTTAGCATGCAAAGTGTAAGCATACCACTAACAATTATTTCCTCTTAAGCACTGAAACAAAATGAAAATCATTAACAAAACATGGGAAAGTATTGATCAAGAAGAAATGCATAACCGAACAGGCTGTATAAGAAAGCCAAAAACTAGTAAGACAAACAAAAATATAAAATAGAATAACTTACTTGTTTGATCCGCCTCGGTCCCCAACTTGATGAAGACCATCTTGACTGAGAAAATGTTTCGGCATACAACCTATCATTGATCAACCCTCTGATACAAAAAAGGTTAATTAAACTAAGCACCCCAAATAAACAAAAGTATGATGTCTGCAAACTCAGTTTATAAATGACTTGAAAAACATATCTTGAAAATTACTGCACAATATTGTATTACTATGCCATATGTGTGTGTGTATATGCAAGTTTTCTTGAAAAGATTAAGATAAATGTACCACTCAGGTTTCTGAACAGAACAAAATTATTTTATCTGCATATATAAACTAATAATATAAAACTCATTATAGAATATTTTTTCTAAAAACAAAAAAATCAGAGTTTGTATCCTTCCCAAGAGCAAGAAGAATTAAATAGAAAAATAAAACTCTGACTTGGTAACTTCATTTAAAAACTGTGGATCTGTTGTTTATCAGCCATTTTGAAATACATATTTATTTGAAGCGTTACACCCTGTCAAACAACTACAAACCATGTCTTAATGTTCATCTTCAGTTTCATTTCCTATTTGATTATAAGTTGTTTGGGATACAGAATAAGTTAGTCCAATTTTCATACTTAAAGTGGTAAGATGGGACACTCAAATTCTAAAAATACATTCTTCCCCAGGATCAATTTATCTAACCATTTCCCTCACATGACTGAATTAATACTTGGCTACAGCTGCATTCAAAGTCAGCTTTGTGATAGCAGTTTAGATATAAGTTTGCATAAATCTATATTTTAGAACAGACATCATATAAAATATATTAATCTCTTTGAGGTAACTGGACAAAAACTTGATGGAAACCAATTTAGAAGGTAGTTGTCTGAAAGCAAGTAAAGCTTTTAAAATTGGCTAAGAAACAACAGCTCCACATTTTTTATGTTGTAAGTTACGTACCTTCTCTGGAACTTGTTTATCACTGCATCCACTGCATTGGGAGAGAATCTCTTTCCAAGTAATTTCTTTCTCAACTCAAGTGCTGTGAGTGCCCTATGGAACAGAGAGACCAGTATGGTTAAAAGAAAAATACTGCATTCTATATTTGCACGCTCCACTTTCCAAAAGAGAAAATATATTAGTCAGCAAATTATTACAAAATTTATTCTCCTTGTTGACAACTTGTAGGCAAATACAACCCCAGGAATTCATTGTTAATGACAATTTCCTAAAGTATTTCCCGAGGCTTGTCACACTGAGTAAAAGTTAAAAGGAAGTTTTGTCAACACGGATGTTAAAAATTTGACTGGATTACATTAAATAGGAACATATGATATGATTTGATTACATCAAATAGGGAAATGGTTCTCATTATTAACAAATGGTTCTCATTATTAATTATTAACTTTTTTTCTTTATTATTCTATCTCTTGTTCATTACAAATAAGAATATTCTTATGTGTGTACTCAACACACAATTGCAAGCAATCCTTTCAATAAGGGTAAACAACAACGATTAACTGCAAAGTCATACTAGCATGACGAAATTTGATTTTTCTTGCACTTAAACAAGCATCAAGCTGGGCCATATTTGGTTCAGAAACTCTTCAATTTAATTGACTATATAGTTTATAGCTAGTCAAGCGTGAAACAAACTATTTTTTAAGAAAATTGAAGTGGAATCAACAAACCTAGCAGCAAGTAATTTAACAGCAGATTCCTCAACATCACTAATAAATTTGTCAATTTGCATCAAATCCTGGTCACCTGAGTCCCCTCCTTGATGCGTAGTCAGCTCTGCAACCTCTTCAATTTGATCGAAAGAACCTAAAATCCCCAAATCACAACGCTCAGAATCCTCCATTATAAGAAATTCTTAATCCAATGCCAGCCATAAAATTACAAAACTTTTGTTTTTAGCCATAGCTAGTGGTGTAATTCCCCTGCGTCCTGCACAGTGAAGCCCAACTAACTCCCAAACAATGAACTAAAACCATATCATATTAGATAGAAGTTTACCTTGTTCACTGTCATCAAAGAAGAAGTCAGAGCAAATTTCATTCGGATCTTGAGAACTTTCACAATGGGCAATTGTTGCATGCGCATCTTTTCCACCATTTATCTTGAGCACATTAACATCGGTACAACCACAATATCCCCGGCTTTTCACTGGCAGAGCAGTTTCAGATAGTTTCACTCTGTAGAAGGTACAAGCAATGTACCTAACCGAAAGAGAAGAACTGAAATCTCTGTACTTCAGGCACGCAATCGGTGACTTCCAAATAGACCTATTTTTTTAACACCAAAACAAAAAAGATTAGAACAATGGCAAAAAATATATCAGAATGAACCTATTTATCCCTGTTGAAAGCTGAGGCTGAAAACTGAAGAAAAGAAGTTACCGGGAAATTGAAGAAAAACGAGAAGGAAGCTGGCACGAGAGTTTGAACACCACGTTTCCCGCGAAACCTGCCATATTCATTCAACCCAAGTTCGTGCCTACCAAGTTCAAGGGTTTCTCATTTTTTTTCGCTCCTTTTCAGTTTTCGCTTCTATCACCAGTTTTTTTTTCACCAGTCGGGCTCATATTTGGATCGGCCCGGATTAACTTCAAGGCCCATGCTATTCTCACACCCCTAATTTCTTGGCACACCCCCATTATTTTCAAAATATCATTTTATATTTTTGTAAAGTGACTTCTTTGATTACTTGTTCTATAAATTTTTCAGAACTGGTTTTTAGAACAGGAATCTCATAACGCTTGAATTTTTTTTCTGGATCAAACTTTTCATAACAGAATTTTCAGAATAATTTTTTCAGAATAAGCTTTCTAGAATGTATATAACTCCTTTCAGAGTTTTCTGAAATGATTTTTTTTTTCACAACGCTCTCTCTCCTTCTTCCCCTACAATGGCGATGGTGCAACGATGACGACAATCCAATTTTTGCACAACCCCTACATTGGTACTATATTCATTCTATATACACCCCATTATATCTAAGTTCATACTCCTTTCTAGATTCATTTTGGACTTTTAAATTGTGTTACAAAAAAACTTTCAGAAAAGTCTGGTAAAAAATGATATTAGAAGCCATACCCAAAATAATGAAGCTAATTTGTTTAGTTACTATTTTTTTCAAGTCATACACATATAACATATATATAAATATACCAAGTAGGTGAAGGAAAGAAAAACAAGGTAAAGTTGCGAACAACTCTATGTCAAATGCTAATAAAGAAAGTCTATGAAAGCATTTGCTACAAGAAAGGAAAGGAAAGGAAAGGAAATACTTTTGGGAAAGCACAATGAATCTCAAGCAGTTCTCCAAGCATACAGAAAGTGGCAAAATCCTGTGGTGCATGAATTCTCCTCTTGCAGTTCATTTCTGCTACTCTCTCCATATTTTTCTGGGCATTCTCTGCTTTTGGGGTCGTTAGCACCTTCCAAAAATCCTGGCTTGAAAACAAAAAATGCAGGGCTTGGACCAATTTCATTTGTAAAAAGCCAATCATGCACATCCCAGAAGATTTGCACTGGAAAATTGTTCACCATCACTATATCATTCCCTCTGAATCTCCAATGCAAGTTCATTATTCTGCTGGTCAACATGCCATCTATGGTGATCCACATTTCTGGATCATCAGGACCAGAAAGAGAAGTCTCAATCACAACATCATGTTCTGTCTTACCATCTTCCAGAATGGCTCTGGTACAAAACACCTTCTTCCCATACACGTTGTCTCTCTTGCATACCAAGGTTGCTTCTTCTGGGGATGGTTTTGATTTGGTTCTTTCAAAAGCATCATTCTGCAAATCTCCCAACAACAAAAGCACCTCTTTCTTGCAAACCAATGCAATGTAATAACCTGAAATAGGTTGTGGACCTGTGGAGAATTTCGCGTGTCGAAGATCCCAGTAAATGTCTACTCTTGTACCTGCCATTTCAAACGACCTGAGACCCTTTTTCCCCCAAGCATGTCCAGATTCCAAATCAATCTTGAAGGAGAACTTGTTTTCTACCAATGTGTTCTCTACGCCGATGGAAACGAAATGATCTGTGCTGTCCTTGCACCATGAAACTGTTACACTTCGCAATGATTCTGCTATTTTGGTTTGATAAACAAAGGTCACAGAATTTTGATGGGTATTATCTCCTTCTGTGGTTTTAGCATCCTTCGATGTTTTCAACCTGGACGGTTCTTGCAAGGTTAACACCACAGGTTTTACAATAGAATGAGCCATTGACCATTTAAATTGGACAATTCTGGATTGATCCTGCAAATTTTTGTGATTTTCTGATTTTGTTGTAGGATAGATGATTGATCCTCTTGGGTCTCCAATGGTCAGATAGAATTATGATTGGAAAACCCATCACAGATGCTTCTAACAATGCAACAACAGTGCATCATCTTAATTTCACCCTTTGTGTATTCAAAACCTGGACAGCTTCTTAATCAGAGGGGTTTTCTTTTTTGTAGAATTGTTAATCAGAGGTTAAACGCTAAATGAATGCAATGTTAGGAAATTACGTGCAATAGTTGTAACGATCTGAAACACGTGAAAATTAAGACATGGTGGTTTGAGGAACAAAATCTGGGCTAAGGTTGTCAATGTGGTGTCAAGAACAGATGATCCTTTTTTATTGCTTTTATCTATTAATAGACTAACTTCTCACAAATTGAAAAATAGAAACAGGTTGCAATACTAATTTAAATATAGGGTTGTGCTTTGAGAAAATCCTTCCATTTTTACGTAGTTGAGCTAATATATATATATATATATATATATATATATATATAAACAACTCAAATAAAAAAGAATAAAAGAAAAACCTATGGGTGAACGTTTTGGGCTTTTCTCCATATGAAGAGAGCCCAATACCTAAATATATATATATATATATATAGTGAACATTTCCTCTCTTTTGTCATTCAACACGTCTAGAGAGAGTAAAGGCTCCTTAAAATATCTACCTTTATTATTTAGTAGTCTATCATTTTACAACTTTATACAAAAGGTCACTTTGTTATTCTCCATTAAGTATACATATAGAGATCAATAATTCAATAATTCTAAGGGATTGTATGAATATAATTTGACTGATAATGTTCAACGAAAGACAATAAAATTACAATAACAAACATATACAACCAAGTACAATTGTAATAATTGTACAATGTTTTCAATAATTTCTTTAGTTCCTCCATTACTTTTGTTGAATGAGCTGAATTCATAAAATGTAGTGAAGATACCTTACCCATCTAGCAGCATAACCCCTCAAGATTTCAGAAGTATATTGACATACAAAAAAATTAAATTACAAAAGAGCTACACAACATGAAAACCGAGGAAGTGACATGATCTCAAGACCTCAGTCAACAAAATTATGTGAACCGGCACTCCGACATGCACATCAATAGTTATCACTGTACAAAAATAAATAATATAAAAAATTATCAAATTTTAATCAGAAATCCTCAAGATAAAACAAAAAACTTTCCACGTGGCGTAGATCGGCTCCTTCTAAATTCAGGCAATGTAGTGTTGGTGCCTTCCTTAAGATTGCGTCCTGAACCATGTTGAAATATTTTATTTTCAACTTTGCTGGACAATAATGGTTCAGCTGCTTGGCCTCCTCTGCAAATGACAAAATGACTCTATCAGCCAGACTACGATTGTATGAATAATGTCATTTTCAAGAAGAAACAAGAAAACGAGCATAGTTTTTTATGATCCATACCTTGATCCAATGTTCTGAAAATTCCTAGAGATGTTGTGATTTATCTTCTTAAGATTAACACCGTGAACTGCAGACTCCATTAGGCTTATATCATTTTCTGGCTCACAATAATTGCTCTTTCGAGGTGCCTCCGTGGTCATATCACGGCCAATTTCCATGTCAGTAATAGGTATCGTCATATCAGGTTTTTGAATCCTAAAGGGAAACTGTTGATGAGGCTTAACCTTGGACTTATTGTCAACCTTGTTCTTCCTAGTTCCACCATGTCTTGCCACACCAAGAGCAGCTTGCTTGAGTTGTTCCTCTTCATGTTCTTGGTTAACTTTACGGGAGTTTATCTTCTGGAGGTTGAAGAGAGTTTCATTAATGCGATCTTGCTTCACTGACTCCTGTGAATGCAGATTCACCCTTGAGTTATTGTCTATAGATGAGGGCATCGGCATTGTGACTAGAGATTTATTTACTAGTACTCTAGCTGGAAGTAGATGCTTTGATATTGGTTGGTTTTCTGCTGTGTCACTTCGGACCTTGCTTTTAATGACTGACCCTCTATCAGTGGATATTGATCTCCTCCGGACTGGAGGTGATGGTGATCTAGTATTCCCTGAGCTCACTATTTTTTCTTCAGCCAGAATAGACATTTTTGGTATCGACTCCTTTTCTATATGCGTAGAGGGAAATCGTGACCTTCTTTGCTTGCCCGAAGAACAAGTTTTAGCCTGAAATTTTAGTTTCAGATTTAGAGACTACAAATTATACTTCAGTGTGATACAATTTCCTAATATATGTTCACACAAATTTATCATTAAAGTTTATTTCGAATGCAATAACCTCAGAGCTTCTATCGTCCATGTGTCTTTGATAGTTTTCAGGTTTCATGCTGTCACTGGTACCATTTTTGGGTAAACGGAAAGGTGAAACAGCTCTTGGTGCTTTCTGAGATTCTGTGGGATTCCGTGCATTCCCAGCTTTCCATTGCTGTAGTTCAGTTTCCTTCCTCTCCAATGCTGATTTGATATTTGATATCTATAAAATATTCAAACTATTAAAACATTGGCCAAGTAAAATTGAAAACCGCTCGAGTTATGACAAAAAACCAAACCTCTTCCTTTAGCTCCCGAATTTCTCCAGTTTCTTTATTAGATTGAGCAGCCCCAAGTTCAATGGTTGCAACTCTCTCCGCAAACTTAAGTGTGCTAATTGTCTCTCCAAGAGCATTAAGCTCAGGATTTATATGAACAAACATCAAAGTTTTTGCATGACCACCTATGGATATGGAGAATAAAAAAATCATCAATCAAACCCATCTCAACCCCTTTCCCAACTCCGCGGCAAAACAACTAAAGCAACAGAGTAAAAAAAAAAATAAAAAAATAAAAACTGTACTAGAAAAAATGTGAAGGTTGAAGCACCAAAAGAAAAAAAAAAGACTCTTAATTGTTGTTCTAACTAATTATAATGAGGAATTCGTACAAAAGAAAAGGGTAAATATCGTCTCTATTGAAGTCTGCTTGTTACCTAATGAATCTTGTAGAACTTGTGTGAGCTTGCTATTTCTATAAGGAATATGTTGACTCTTCTGTGCCAAAGCAGATATAACATCCCCAAGTGCAGAAAGAGATTTATTTATATGCTGAGCCTCCTTTAGTCTCTCGCCAACAGCCTCCGATTTGTCCACTCTTTCACTTCCAGCCAAATCCACAAGATGGAGACAACCCTTAAGAATGGAGTTAGACACTAAGTCCCTCCCTCTGACATGAACTGTCAACACACTGCAATGCAATTGGATAGAAAAGAAATATGTCAAGTAAAATATATTTGATGCTTAGAATAGCCCTCTTTTCATCAAGAAATATTACCTATGAGAACGGCTGCTTCGCTCATTTAAAGCTGTAGCACCAACAGCACGATTCCTCTGACCAACTTTCATTAAATCAAGAACATCTTGTGTGCAATTAACCGGAACTAAAGATGCATCGGGCACATTAAGCCCATTCAACTGAGAGTTGTTTCGTATATCCAATGTATGTCTTGTCAAGGAAATGAACAAGACAAAATAAATCATATTGCCAAAAGTAGTGCAAAAAAAAAAACAGTATTTTTTCTTTTTTGGAGTTCGTAAGAAGTTTCATATGCAGCAGTGAAAAATGATTATAATTTAACAAAAGCACAGCAGGTATAGCTTGAAGGATATCTTCTGTTAGAGCCATCGCTGACTAATAAATCTCTCACTTGCTCATTGTATATTTCAATCATCTGGACGCCAACTTCATATTTTATGGCATCTGCTCTTTCCTTTGAAATATGAAATAAGTCACGCAAAGCCCTGTAGTTTACACCCCATGTCTCCTCAGTCATCAGATCAGGGCCACTCTATCCAAGCAGTAAAACAAACATGTATAAGAAACACGATGAGACAACTTGACAATGATTTTATGACATTGCAGTATCATGCAATCAGTTTTTTTTTTTTTTTTTTTTTTTTTTTTTTGCTTTTAGTGACATACAGGACAAGACCTATTTTACTACCACTTACTACTAGACATGAAAAGAAAGTAACCAATTTCAGTACAAAACCGTAATAATGTTGTTATTTCTTACGAGGCTTCCAATAAAAACAAAGAATTTAGGATTAGGACAGCACTCCAATTTGAGTGAATGCATAAAATTGAGATAGATTGCTTTAGTTGTGTATAATGTATAATGTATAATGTTATGTTACCATTGTGTAGGTTTTTCCTGACCCAGTCTGTCCATATGCAAAGATGCATACATTATATCCATCTAAGGCGGACCTAACCAATGGTTGAGTGTCAGCATATATTTCTTCTGCACATTGCAAAGAAAATAATCATAAGAGCTTCTTGAGAAGATATAAATTAAAAAAAATCATTTATTTATTTGTAACAAGTGCATTACAATATGATGTCATGGTTATATTATCACAGTATACAAATACCCTTTTTTTACCACTCTTCGTTACATAACCAAGTCTCCATTATCTAAAATAAGTGAATTACTATTTTTCAAATCTTTACACCCCATTTTACAGAGTCGTTTAGGAATAATTATGTAAAACAAAGTATTTGCTGGCCCTATACATTTTCTTATAATATGTCAAAAATTAAAATTAAAATACCTTGGGTGGCACTTGTTGCAAACACCTTATTGAATGAAAACACTCTTCTAGCATCTTTTCCTTGCTTAAGGGGATTCATAATCATTATGTTTCCATTTTCTCCTATATAATCTACAGTAGATTGTCCATTTGGTTGTCCTGGCAAGAAGGGCCTCACTCTACAGTACACCCTAATGGCTCCTGTAAGTCGGCAAATTTGTCAAAGTATACAAATCATGTAAGTAGATCCTTGAAAAAGTGTATTGGATTCCTGTGTACCTTTGAGGTCCTGTACTTGATTGTAAAGAACACGATTCTCCTCCAAAACTTTGTGATACGAAGAGGAGGCCTCTTCAAGGCTCTTTATATGATTCTCTAAGAAGCACATAGAATTCAACTCAGCATTATGAAAGAATATTACATTAGAAGATTTTAAATACATGAAAGGATATTTCTTATAAAAAATAAAAGTCTTCAGATCATTACCAAGCCTGTTCAATTCTTGGTCCCACTTTGATTGAATTTGTTTCAGCTCCAATTTTATTCCTTCATAAAAGTACCTCAGTCCCTGGAGCAACAAAAAAACACCATTACAGAGAATGATGATAGTCTAAGATCATATAATAAGCAGTACGTTAGATTTCTACTTGTATACCTCAAGCTCTTTTTGCTGGGCATCAATTATTTCAGCATGCTTGGCACAATATTGAACACTGTGCTGATTATTGTCGCGTTTTCCACCGCAAGTGCATAATTTAGAGACTTCATTTGATGCCAAACTACGTCTTTGATTAAGATATAATGTGATAGCGTCCACGAATTCTCTCTTAGTGAGACAACTGGTATCGCCTTTCAATATTTTCTTGAGGAAATGTCCAAGCTGCAGACAGTTGTTATATTTTAGGTAACCTTCCAAACAAGAGAAGGTGTTCTTCCATTACAAACGTCACAACAAGACTTAACAGAATCATTAGATTCAAAAGTGTTCGGAATAGTCTATGTATGAGTCAAAAGTCTATGTTGAATAGAAAAGATAAAGTTAAATACTATCTAAGAATAAAGATCCATAATACCATTGTCTTACCTTGTGTTTGGATGGAGCATTTTAACAATGCTTAGAAATTAAAATGCTTTGTATTTGAATTGTTTGTAATTAAATTCCATTCATTTTTTAAATAACTTGTTTGGATAAGAAAATTAAAATACCTTACATTTCAATTTCTTGTTTGGAAAAAAAAAATTGAATTTATTGTGAGATAAAATTTAATTTTAACAATATTTACTTTACGCTTAATTATGTTTTGAGTTCATGATAAATTTGGAAACATGCTCGACAACCCAGATGGGTCGGGCAGACCCAACTACGTAACCGGATTGGTTAGACCCAATGACCCACCCGATGATCTAGAGGCCTGACGGCCCATACTGCACGATTGTGCCGTCAAGTTCGTCAATATGGCCCGATCCAACCTGTCTAGGTCATTGGCCTAATGCTTTAGACGGGTCCGATGACCCGAAAGGACCCAACGATCAAGACCGGCTCGACGACCTGGACGGACCGAAGACATGCATGGGCCCGACGACCTGGACAGGCTTGACGACCTGGACGAGCCCGACAATCCGGACGGGGCCGAATACCTGGACGGGTCCGAATACCCGGACGAGTCCAAATACTCAGACGGGTTCGACGACCTGGACGGGCCCGTACTCCCAGACGAGTCCGAAGACCCGAACGGGTCCAACAACTAGGATGGGCCCGACGACTTGGACACGTCTGACGACCCGGACAGGCCCGACGACCTAGACGAGCCCGAGACTCGAACGGGCACCGACAACTCGTACGGGCCCTTTAAAACCATCGGGCCGGTCCGGATAGTCTGGCTCGTACGACTCGTCGGGCCCGTTTGGATCGTCGGGACCGTCCGTGTCATCGGGCCCGTCTAGGTCATCGTTCCTGTCCAGGTTGTCAGGCTTGTCCGAGTTGTCGGGTCTGTCCAGGTCGTCGGGCCTGTCTGGGTCGTCGCACCCGTCCAGGTTGTCAGGTTCGTCTGGGTTGTCGGGCCCGTCCAGGTCATCAGGCTCGTCTGGGTTGTCGGGCTTGTCTGCATCGTCCCGCACTTCCGAGGCATCGGGCACGTCCGAGTCGTCGGGCTCATCCGGTCGTCGGGCTCATCCAGGTCGTCGGGCCCGTCCAGGTCGTCGGGCTCGTCCGAGTTGTCTGGCACGTCTAGGTCGTCAAGCATGTCCGGGTCATCGGGCCCGTCTGGATCGTCGGGTCCGTTTGGATCGTCAAACCTGTCTGGATCATTAGGCACGTCCGAATCGTCTAGAATGTGAGGTTGAGTGAAAAAAATTTCAAATTCCACTTATTTTGAAGGTATTTGAATTTCTACTAATTTAGCTAATTGAAATCCTTTAAAAAAAATGCTTGATTTGAAATGCTTTTTAATTTCTCTATCCAAACAAAGCATTTCATTACAAAGAAATCTAAATTCTTCTAAAAAATGAATTGCTTCATTAAAATACTTTATCCAAACACACTCTTAAGGTTTTGGGGTAAGAGTGGTGTCAAATGTCTTATATGTGTAAGATCAATGTCACATATATATAGAATCACAATCTCTCAATAACTATAACTCCCATGTGAAAAAATATATAAACCCAACAAGAAGTACCTGAGTGCCTTGAGAATCAAGCAATGCAGAAAAATCCCTGATAACCTTTCTGATCAAAGAATCTATTACCTGCACAAAATTTCAACCAGTCACAAATAAGATTGCTGATCGCAAAGTATCAAATGAATCTTCTTGCACAAATTTAATTTCTCACAGCATATTCCAAACAACAATCTAAATATCTAGTCTTAGGGAAGGATCTTACCTACCATTGCATTCAACGGTAGATCATCAACCCCATCGGTCTCTTTGAGGTAAGCCAATAGAAGCTTGAGTCCAAACTTGTCAAAAAGGGAAGTCAAAGCATTAGCAGCTTTGGTTTCTTCAATGGATACCCCTCCAGACAGATGAAGAAACTGTGATGACTCGGACTCGTCAACACTTTCAGTGCCGAGTATGTTGGTAGGAGACCATTTGGGGAAAGAAGTAATCCTGACAGTTCCACCATATCTCCATACACCGACTCCACCCGACAGCTTCCATTCATAATACCCTTTCAAACAGAGAATGCAGTCCACAACTTTGCTCGATGAACCCCCCTACAAAAACACATTAAACCCTTAAAGATGCACATACTTTTATAAAAAACAATAAATAAAAAAAGGGTAAAGAGGCAGTTTCCAAATTCTGACTTATGTAAAGAGGCAGTTTCCAAATTCAAGACCCTTAATCAACTTAGGTACAGCTTTACCAATGCACCATGCTCATGAAATCATCTTGATATCATCAAAGAATTATGTTTCTATATTGTATGCATGCTTCTGTATATCATATATGGCATGTTTGGAGGAAATTTCTCCATAAGCTCTTCTTGGAGAGAAAGAAAAACAAGAAAGAAAAATAAAATCAGCTTTTCTATAAAATGAAATAAGGTTATGCATGAATCAAGAAACAGATCTTGGAGAAGTTAACGGTACAAATTAAGCTTTTGGAAAAAGTGAATTTCAACTCTTGGAAGAACTGAAGCAAATTAAAGCAATGGTGTTTTGTGACTCAACCCCGTAAAAACAATAGAGTAAAGATAGAATCTTTAAACGTGAAAGGGGTGAGGATCATGGTCACCTTTTCCAAATCAGAAGCTTCGAATGTCAAAAGCTTCATGTCGTTGACGGCCTCCAGAAAGTTTCGCATGTTCTCGAAATACTGAATTGCAGACTGGGCGGGCCCCTCGGAAGACTGGAGGGCGAGGCTGTCGACCACTGCATTGTCGACAACCTTGACGACAGCGCCGGGGTTGACTCTGTTGAGGACGTTGCAGAGAATGAGACCGTTGCGGAGTGCGAGGCAGAATTCCTCTTCGGAGGGTTCTTTGGAGAGCGATGAAGATGCGCTGTTGTCCATTTGGCGAAGCCATTCTGCTGCTTCGTATCTCCTTGAAGCTGTTCCCACCACCATGTCACAACACAAACAATCAATATTTAAACAAGACAAAGAGATGGCGGGAAATCTCTATACGGCAACGTCTTACGGTTCATGTCATGAATAATTTATTTTATGTGACAACCATGATTTACCCGAAAAAATAAAATTATTACTTTTCACAATTTAAATTTATCAAAAAATATATATTTATTTGCGGAATGAATTTATAACTAAAATTAGATAAACTTCCCGCAAATATTTTTTAAAAAAAAAGTAATATAATTTCTTTCTAAGCTAATTTATACAATTTTCGTGAAGATAACTTTTCCAAAAATATTTTTTTAACTAATACTTAACGTAGCTTATTTCAAATTTGTTTTTTTTTTACCAATAACGATGATTTGTTGCTAAAAGAAAATATTTTTGTAATCTATTTAAATAAATAATGACAAATTTAATTTTATGTAATTTCTATTATTAAATTCTAAAAAGTGTATTTTTTTTTATTCGTGGCAAGAGTAAACATGTTAAAATAGCTTATTTCTCATTAATTAAGAGCGGAAATTCTATAAGCTCGGAATAATACATTAACAGAAAAAAAATTCCATTTATTTTATTTTCATTCATTTGTCTTTCTTAACGTGGTTGATTGTTTCTTACTTTTTCTTCTTTCTTCCATCCACAACATTATTACTGAAACTTATTGATTTGGTCAAGAAAAGAGGAAGAAAAGGTATGGTAAAAGAACAAAGAGAAAATATTAAATTGTCTATTCTTCTGATTCAGAAAAACACATGCTGTTTCATACCCTGTAAATGGCTTTTACTATTATGCTTTTGACTAAGTTATGTTTACTTCAATTACAAGTACTGGAGGTTAAAGTTAAAGCAGTGTAGCCATGATTATTACAGCATTGTTGCATTAAATGGCACAAAATCATGATGTTTCCGGTTTGAAATGAAACTTCATTACTGATTTAAGTCAAAGAATAATAGACTGTAAAGTAGATAAAAACTTTAACTTATTAAGACTATTTATTTGAGTATCATAAAATTACTTTTAAAATAAGGTTACGAGTTGAAGCATTCTTCATCAATACTTTTAACATAAATAATTACACAAAAAATATTTATTTGAATAATATAAAGTAAGGATGTTGAAATCCCACTAAAAGTACCTAGTTAAATTTATTAACGAGAATTTCCCATGATAAAACTGATGAAAACCAGTTACATCAACCAGGGAAACAAAAAATGTATCCCACCAATATAACAGACTTTGGTGGGCTCTTAAATCTTAATTAGTGTTATGTTCCTTAAATTTTAGTACTATACTAGTTGAGATATCTTTAGAAGAACATGGTTGAGATCAGAAAAATTTGAATAACAACGTTAAAGGCCCACGCCACCAGTGAATGCTAGTGAGTTGGGGGAATGATCCCATTTCATAGCAACACCATCCCAGGCAATTCATAATGCGATTCATAATTTTGTGCTCCACCATCTTTTCATGTGTCCTCTGTCCCTTGTCTTTCCTTTTTTTTTTTTTTTTTTTTTCCAGCCTCACTTTGTTTAATTTCTCTGGTCTAATTCTAATTATTACTTTTTTGTCAAATAATGAAACTTTTCCAACAAATGTGCCTGAACTCAAGCAACAAGCATGTTTCATTATTCAATTTTAACAGGAAACTATGTCTTGTTTATGGTGAGGGAAAAATCATCACTCCAAAGAGAAGAATAGCATTCTTTTTTTTAAAGAATAAGCAGTTTCAGTTATTCATCATTCCTAGATGGTTTTATGGGTTTATTTTTCAGAAGAAGTACTGTTAACAACTTCAAAACAAGAGATAGTATCAGTGCACTGTTTCTAGTTTCAATCAGCTTTAAACCAGAGTTCCCCCTTCCCAGATTTGGTTAAATCTTGGGGGACAACAACCATAAAAACAACATTTTCTTAAGCTCTTGAAGTTGCTTTAAACCTGTATTCATTAATGTAATGTTGTGATGAAACATTTTTTGTGACAATGAGAACCCCATAGCGAGTGTAACAAGAGAACAGTGCTAATGTGCAATGACATAACCATAATAGTACAAGTTAAAAGTTGATACCTGCTTCCTCTGCTTTCCTCTGAGCCAATTCATGATCGTTGATGCTCTCCTCCGCCATCACAGGGTACGAAGCCTCATTGTTGGTACAAACTGAAGCAGAACATTTCAAATTCAATCCTCTCTTATGAGGAGATGCGAAAATCGAGCTTAGTATACTTTCCTGTGGCATGTTTCTCTGCAACACCAACAATTTGAGAAATGCTTCAATGCAGTTCCTAATATAGTAGTATCCAACCACCAAAAAAAGTATCGGTTAAAAATTAAAATTCGAGTCACACCTTCATCAGAAATGGTGCTCGAATGATGTGTATAAGTGAAAAACAATCTTGTGTTCCAATTAGTTTCTGTGATTCGCCATTTCTAAGAAGAAAAAAATCGAACTGTTCGAATCGAAAAAAGCCATCATACAAATAAAAAATAGCTAACCACCTCGGAAGTGAAGTTTCGTTCTGAATATGGAAAGATATTGGATCTGCCTCAGAAAAGCGTGACGAAGAAGATGAAGAAGAAGCAGAGTTCTCGTGGATTTGATGAATGAAAAATGAGCGTTCAAAAATCGAAAGAGGGTTTGTATTAAATGTTTGGCTTCAATGTGAGGGAGAGTTTGAAATGAATTGAGAGAGAGAACTTTAATTTTGAACGTTGGTGTAACCGTCACTCCCGTGTTCACGGCGTCTTAACGGCGCCCGAGTCCTATCTGACGTGGCAACTGTGGTCTCAGTGGGACCCACTGAACGGTACGTTTCGCCCTGAAACGTCGTACCAACATTGTTTGTGCCTTTGAAATTTTCGTTTTAAAATTAATGGAATATTAAATATATTTTCAACAAAATTATGTGTTTTGTATCTTTTTGTTTTATGTTTTAACTATTTATTAATGATTTTAATCTGCAGACATATATTGACATGGTTATAGTACATTAATTAAGAAATTACATGTTCGGAAACAATTTTTAATTTTCTTACTTAAAACTATAATATTTTGAGAATCTCAAATGATTCGATTTACCTATTTTGTTAATGAACCCTATTTAAATTTCATTGATTGTAAAATCAATCAAAAAATACTGTTAATATGATTTTGTTTTATTACAAATAATAATAAGCTTGTTATACATAAGAGTATACAGATTATTTATGGTTTGCGTGTGTACATTAATTACTCTAACTAACTTGCATAAAGAATTAATTAATAAAAGCATTTATGGTGGTTTTAATATTTTTAAGTGTTTATAAATAAAAAACCATTCTTATATGGATTTACTGTGATTACTATAAAAATAATACAAGCGTTGTAAAAGTTGGTTTATAATATGATAACTATACATAAATACTTTACGGTCACCAAAGATTCATCATTTAAAAAAAAATAGTTTTAACGGTTTTTAGTATATTTATTTAACTTTTACAAAATTATGAGATATGAAAAGAAGACATTTTATAATTTTATTTAAAGAATTTTTTAATAGATAATGTCACTATAAACATTTTAAGAAAACGACGTTTATTACTAAAAATACTAATTGTAAACGTAAAAAAAAAAATAGTTTTCCGTATGTTTTTTCAGATATATTTTGTAAATACTGACTATTGAAAATAAGGATTTTATAAATAAGAGTGAGTGGGCTATAATGTGTACTATGATTAAACATTATAAAAATATGAATATTTACGAAATTTTTGTTTATGAAATATATAATTATATTTTTTTATTATTCATAAATTCTATTTGAATTAATAACTAAAATTATGTTTTTTTCTTCTTTCCAGGTCTCTTAACTTTAAATTTATTGAAATAATACCATTAAAATCAATCAATATATTTGGAATTTTTATTTATTTTAAAATATATAGTTTCATGATAATATTATCTTTAGAAATTTTTTTAATGCTTGAAAAAATACATATAAACTGAAGCAGGTTCTCTAGATTCCAATTAAAGAAAAATTGATTTAAATTTTTACATATTTGTGTTACTAAAATTTGTGTCTAAAAGTAGTAAAAGAGAGATTACATGTGGGACCCATAGATTTTGAAATACTAACATCAGAGCCAAAATCTTCCAAAATTCAAATCTCTTTCGAACGTTGACTGTCCAATTTAAATATTCTATGTCTTTGTCTTTTATCTCAGTTTTAAGTCCATTTTATTTTATGATACAAAATAATAATTTTATCTACTTTCTCATTTTTTAAATTATATTCCAACTAAATTGAATAAATTTGAGTAAATTTGTTTAGCTTATACGAGTATTTGTATGTTTTTACTGCCATTAAGAAAAAATAAATTTTTTTACAGGTCACACTATAACATATATAAGTGTAAAATTTGGGTGGTGGTATAACTTTAAATATATATATATATATATATATATATATATATATATATATATATATATATATATATATATATATATATATATTGATAAAACAACTTTTAGAATCTGAAGCTTTTTGTAGCTTTTGTAGATCGACTAGTTTTTTTATCTATCAACAATAACTATAATAAATCTTAAGGAGGGAATTTTAAATGTGACATATTTCTAATTTTATTTTACCTTTATTTAAACAAAGATAAGAGTTAAAAAATCGCACCCTTTAATTTCGTGATTAAATTCATATATTTAAAGAAAAATGTTTTGAATTTTACTCATATAAACACTATATTAATTAATTATGTGTACGTGAATTAAAAATACTATATTTATTTATTTATTTATAAAATATAAATCAAAACATATTAAAATTTAGAACACAGACGATTTTTAATATTGTATCAATGTTTATTAGTATAAAAATATTTAATCTTATTCAATTTATTTTTAATTTCACACTCATCATAATCATAATTATTTATTTTAATTAATTTATCTCTAATTACATTGTTTACTTCATTCCATGTATCCAAATGTATGGAGTCCTTTCTTTAGATTTATATTTTTGTTATTACATTGGTTTATAACTTTCTAACCATAACTAATTTTTTTATTTAAGGTCGTCATTCCAATCCTTGTTTTTTCTTTATTATTTTAAACATTGTTCACTTGTAATTCAAAGAAATATATAAAAAATGACCAAAATGAAGTGAAAGAAACTTTTTTTTATTCGGTGACCTAGGATAAAAGAAATTTAACTATATATTCTATTATTATTATTTTATATATTCTATTATTATTATTGTATAAGCTTCATATTTGTTTTGTTTTGGTTTTGGTTGTTTATAAATTATTAATAAAAGAAAAATCACATATATTTATAATTATTATATTTTGTGATCTTTTGAAAATTACATCCTCAGTTTTGTTGGCAAATTATTTCAAAAAGGTTAACTTTTTTTATATTCTTTTATTTAATTATATTTTAAATAAAATTTTCTTAAAAATTTGTTTAACTTCACTTGAAAAATCGTAATTTTATTTTAAAGGAACCATCTTTTTGTCTTATGATATTTCTTTGATAATCTATAATAATAATAAATAGTAATAAAGAGGACTTCCTTGTGTCCACATTTCATAATACCAATTTTACCCTTTATAATATAATTATTTATTATTTTTTAAAATTAATGGTTTTTTTGACCTATTTTCTATAAAATTGTTTATCTTATTTTTTTTTATTCATCAACAATTAACTTTTCTACTTATTTCACTTTATTTTTAACGTTTCACTTCATTTTTAATAAATATAAATTTATTTTATATATTAACTTAATAACATTACATTATTTTGCTAAGATACTATCATTCATATTTAAAAAATACGTATACACAGATGCGATAGCGCTTGTGTGTACGCTAGTGTATATAATAAGTTTCTCAAGTAGATCTACCTGACCTTAAATTAAGAACTGGGATACTAACAATATATTTGAAATAAGAAGTCAATTAAATACAAGAGATCTTGGTACTATTTTTAACTAAAAGTTTTAAAAAGTAATATATTTTTTTTAAAACTCATTTGTCTCATAAAACAATATTAAAAACAATCATTTATTTATTTTTTCTTTATATGTGTAATTTAGTCATTAATGTAAGATTATTACCTAAATTTGGATGAAGGATTGTATGAAATTTTAATTATCTAGTATTGGTTGTGTGTCACCTCTAAATTTTTGTTATCGTAATTTTATTTTAAAGAAACCATCTTTTATATAAAAAAAGATTATCTTATAATATCTTTTAGATAATATATATGGTAAGTTTGTTAAGTAGATGTACCTGAACGTATGAGTTAAGAATTGAGATACTGAAAATAAATTTGAAATCATAAGTCACTTACATATAAGAGATTTTAGTACTATTTTTAATCAAAAGGTATAAGAAGTAATAAATTTATTAATTTTTTTCTTTATATTTTTTATTTTTCTTTTAAAAAATGAACAATACTATCGTAAAGAGAGCTTATAACACTATAAATATAACATACTTCAGCGTGTTCCATCATCCAAATCAAAACAACAGTGAATCATTGAGATAAAGCACACCGTGAGAATGAAGAGAGTGTCTACATCAGTTTTTTGTTTGGCAATTGTGTTACTCCTCACAGTTGCAGCCATGAAACCAGTGAATGGATTCAGTTGTGTGCAAGCAAAACTCTCATTGCTCACATGCTTACCTTTTCTCACCACAAATCAAGAGAGTCTGTCAAGTGCTTGTTGTAATGCGGTGAGGAATGTGAGAGCTTCAGCACCTACAAAATCTGAACTTCGTGAGGCATGTGATTGTCTTAAGTCAACCGCCAATGAAACTCCTAACCTAAACAAAGACAAAGTTGTTCAACTTCCTAAATTATGTAACGTTGATGTGGGTTTTCCCATCTCCAAAGACATCGATTGTAGCACGTAAGAATTATTTTTTATATATATTTTTATTAATTTATACATACTCGTATCTCTCCTTCATTTATATATATTTGTTCACATTTTTTTTGTCAGGATCTCTTTGTGAGCAAGAGTTTAAGGATGAAATGAGACATTGAAAACTGCTAGATTATGCTTGGAACTTCCTTTCTTTTTCATGAGAAAAATAAGATTGTGTACTCAACTCGTGTAGAATTGGCTTTTGTATTAAAAATAATTATTACTGAATAGATATATCGATTAATAGTATTTTTTTTTTTAAGTTTGAGATATCTATCCAAACAAAATAATCAAAACTATAAACAATAAATTTATTAATTAAGTTTTTGTTAAGTATTACTGTGAATTTTAATAGCTAGGCTGAAAGTTTAAAATTCATTAATCATTAGTTGTTATTTGAAATTTTATTAATATATAAAAATTCAAAATATGATACCAAATTTATGATAAAAATATATTTTATGAAAGATGTGAAATCAGCTGATGAAGATGTTATTAGGTTACATCATACATGATTATGAAAGAAGAAGAAAAAAATCTTAAATCAAATTAGTTAGTAAATAAATGTGATAGGCTATCTTAATCAATAACAAAAGATGAGTATACCCGTAAAATAAGAATCCACTAACATGTTTTTAGAAATTTTCAAGGATCAATTTTCTTTTTTTCTGTAACTATTAAAATATATTATGTTTTGTCTTAATAATTTATACATCCGATCTAAACATATAGCATATATAAAAAGAATGCTTAAAAAATAAAAAAATAATAATACTTCATATGAATAACTTTATTTTAACCAAATTTATTGAATTAAAAATATATTTACTTTTACTTCTCTCTTTATTGTTTTTACTATTTTATATGTATTTCTTTAGATTATAAAAAGAACAGTGTTTAAAATAATATAAAATAAAACGAAGTAAGATAAACATTACAAAAATTTAAATAAATATATCGTAAGCTAGTATATTTAAAAAGAATAAGACTTATAAATAGTTTAACCTAACATTTTCATAAAATGAAAATTCACTTCACTTCTTTATATTTATTTAGATTTTTTTTTAATATTTGATATAGTTTATATATATATATATATAATATTATTAAATTATAATAATATACTTTCCTAATATAACCATCAAACCAACTACCTTTTCTATTTCTACATAAGTAAACTTTTAAAATAAAGTTTGTTCTTTATTTTTATTCTTTTACTTTTCAACTTTTAAAATGTGAAACCTTTTTTAGTTTCACTCGTATTTCATTTGTTACTATAAGTTCAAAATTGTTTGAAAATACTACAAAAAAGGTAATAAATAACTTATGTATAATATTAAAAATGAAATAATGAAATGTGTTTTAAATTTTGGTAAAATAGCCTTAAACCACTACTTATATAAAAACCGACGTAGATAATGCGATCCGGATTTCAAAACATGATTTAATAAAATTTATTATGTTTACAATTATTGGCTTATACAATAATTGAATAACTTTTATTCAGTACCTAATTAAAACAGAAGAAAACACTCTTTTCGATTTCAACAATTTCGATTTTCAAGGAATGAATGAGTGCAGCATGAGTGGGTCCAGTGATGTCTCTGTTGGGACCCAACAAGGAACCACATGATCAATATTATTTATCTTAATTTATACACTTTTTTACACACTATTAATTAATTACAAATATCATTTTAAAAAATTAATACAAACCCAATTCATCATTAATTATAATATTCATTATGTTGTGAGTATGTGTATAATATACCATTTACTCTCACTCTCATATGATTAATAAATGTAATGTAGGTAAAAATTAAAGAATAAGAGAGGAGGAGGAGGGAGAAAAAATAATACAGATGATAAAGTAAAGTATTTCATTTTTATATATTTTTATTCGTTATTGTTTAGCGTTGTTATTGTTTAACCTGTTAGATTCTAAGTGATGTAAAATTGATTAAAATTTATTTTTTAAGGTAAAATCAATATATATTTAATTTTCAAAATTAATTAAAATTCACAATAATTCTTGTTTATGCGTTAAATAATTAATTATAATTAATTCTTCGACGCTTATCAAACATCATAATTGTTTCTATTTTATATATTTATTGTTTTGAAGATAATTTATGGAAACTAAGAAAGTATAAAAGTGAAAATTACCAACAATAAAGATAATTTACTAATAAATTTGACCTCAAAATAGTCAAAGCTAAAAATGAGAAATGTAAAATCATTTTATTGATAAAATTTACAAAAAAAAATATCCATCAATAATAACAATTCTAAATTACCTATAATTTTGACTTACAAAATTTATCGATAAATATTTAATGATTGATATTTTTATTGATAATTTAAATTATAATTTATCGATGAATTTATTTTTATTGATAATTTTTTTATGATAATTGCATAATTTATTGTATAACGAAGTTTTGTCATGTTTTTTTTTTTTTAATTTAAATTTTTTTTTATTTATTTGACAGCTATATCTAACTTAAGCTTATCCAAAAAATAATGTTGTTTCCTTATTTAAATTAAAAAATGAAATAAAAGATATAACATGTATACGAAAAATAAATAATTATTTTTACATGTATAATACTTCTTTTACTTACATATAATTTACATTCATATAAAATTAAATAAAAGTATTTATGTCATTTGAATATTTATCTCAAATGAAAGTAAATTTTTTTACTATATTGTCTTGGACACTAGATGAAACTACAAATATTTGTACAAATTATATAATATTAAACACTAATATTCTTTATTTATAGAATGTTAAACCATGTTAAGACATACTAATATCCGAATTAAATCATCAAGTATTAAGCAAAACTTCAATTTTTACCATACTCTTACGATCACAACTAAATATTAAATTTAACCGTCACATGCATTTGATTATAAGCCACATGCAATTCAAAATATTATGTCCTACACAAAATAAAGAAAAAAACAAACTTACCCACTTATTAAATGCGATTATCTATTTCAATTAGATGAATGAGTACAATTCTTTGCTATGATAAATATTGTGATTTTTGATATTTTAAAAGATAAAAGATAAGGATTAGAATTCTAAATATAAAGTAGAATAAAGTTTAAAAAACTAAATTCTAAAGAATAATGATTTTTGAAAAATAAAATTTTATTTATAATCTTGAATATTAATTAATTAATTAATTGAAAATCATCTTTTAAAAATATTATTATTCTTAGACTATTTTTCAATTCGTTCCAAATTATATAATATTTTTTAACATAAGACAGACCATACTGTTTATTATATAAAATATATTTTTTTTTGCAAACAATTTACATTATTTTTATAAAATTTAAAAACAAAACAAATCTATTATAACATTTGAAAAAAACCAAACATTAACCTGAAAATAAACGTGTACATTTAAAAAATTAATCTGAGGAGTTTTTTTTTTTCAAAAATTAATTTTAAAAATATATACTTATGGGAGTGAAAAATAAATTTGGTATTAGAAAATAATTGTAAAATGGGAGTGGTGAATGAAAGTTGTAGAAGGAAGGTTGGTAGAGACATGAGATTCAGTGCCGAATGAAATTTGACGCTAAAAATTTCGGTGACAGCACAACGCCTAATACTCGTGTTGTGGGGTCCTCATTTTAGAGACTTTTCTTCGCTTACTCAACTCTACACAACACAGACCCACTAACCAACCACACTCTCCTGTCTCATCCCAATTCTTCTACGTAACACATTTTTCAAAAATATATTAATTTAATAATTAATAGTATTTTGATTACTAAATTATGTCATCTTTTAAGTAATTTTTAAATATTAAAAATAAAAAAATATAAAATTAATTAAAAAATAATACTTAAATTATAAAAAAAAATTGTCAAAATTTAGCAGTAAAAAAATTATTTTACTGATTAATATGTCAATCATTACCTTACATCAGCACCTCGTTTAATTACGTTATTGCATCGCATCACAATCATCAAAACCTAATCACACATTAATAGGATCTATTAAGCATTTATTAACCACAGGGATTTAGAGAATGCCCGACAAAACAAAATTGCACTGTTATCAAGGAAAAACAAAAATGCAATGAATTTTAATATTTAATATTTTCAATAGCATTCATGAAAATATTTAATGGAATAAATATTTTCTCTTTAAAATTTAATTACATATCCAAATTTTGATTTCTTGAAATGGAGTAAAAGGAACAAGGTATTTTTTGTTGTTATTTTCGATTTAATTTGAAGTGGAGCCGAAATCAAGATTTCTTTATCTCTTTCTGTTTATGGTTTCAATCGACGTCACTATATATACAAACAGCACGATAAAAAAGGTGAAAAGGCAGCGCCAGAGAGAGTGCACCACCGTATGCTGCTGCTATATATTCATTTCCCCTTTCTTTCGTTTTTCTTTCACTCCGTTCCTCTTTCGTCTTCCTACAATTCTTTCACTTCAAAGGTACGTTTCACCTTTCACTATTTCACTATTTCGATCCTCTCCGCATTTCGTTTCTTCTTTTGTCTGGATCTGGATTTCTTCACTCAGAAAAACTGCATTAATCCATTAATGGCTGCGCTCTCTCGCTTCATACTACAATGGCTGCGTTTTTAATTTATCTGTTTTCTGGTTTGGTTGCACGCAAATGTATATAAACCTTGAAACCTCTCTGTCTCTCTCTTTGGCTGGAGTGTTGTTACGTGCACCGCATGGTGATGGAATCATGTTCTTTTTTGTCCATCGGATCGGATGGAAGCGTCTGATGATGTTGATGATGTCTGTCTTGAATAGTTATTATTTATTTGATAGATCATGCCATGGACAGAACGAATTTTCACAATACTTGTTTATACTTCTTTTGTCCTTTAGTTCAGTTCTTGAATATATAATAACGCTTTTCTGATTATTTATATGTATAACGCTTTAGGAAGTGGCAATTGTTAAGATTCTTGGATTCTTGTATGGTGTACTGAAATCATCTTTTAGAAGGTTTGAATGAACTTCATCTGGATGGGTGAATCCAGATTAAGCATTACTGTTAATGTGAAATGGCTGTCTTTGATTGATCCAATCAGCCCAGATACATTGGAAAACTGTAAAAACTATTATTGTTATTATTATTATTATTACTCATATTCTTCTGTCTTTTATTGAGTCTTTGTTTGACGTTTTATTTTTCTAGGTCTTTGTCCATGGGAACTAAGTCAGCTGTGGATTTAATGGAGTCTTCATCTGAGGTTCACTTTTCTGGAGTGTACATGGATGGTATAGATCAAAGAAACGCTGGCACAGAGCAACCGACTACTTCTGCAACCGACATGAATAAACAACCATTCGTGATAGGTTTGTTTTTTCATGGCAACCCACCTATGCGGTCATAAAATCACATTTTTGTCTATTTGTGTCATGGAAGTCAAAGTGGGCACTTCTTGTATTAACTTTGTCTTTTTTCTTGGCCCTCATCTATTGTACAATAGTATACTAAGTATACTAAGTATACTAAGGATCTGGTTGCTATAAACTGAGGTTCCAGACTCCATGTGTGAATTCTGCTGTTTTGTTAAGGCAGAGGAATATCACCAGTATTCCTTTTCCTCCAGCATTAGCAAATGATTCCAGTGAGCCATTAGCTTTTGTGGTCAAGTGGAGAACAACATTACCTTTGAAGACATTATTCTTCAATACAATTTTCTTGAAACAGAAGTTTATCTGATTGTGAAAGATAAACTACCACCAACTCAGAATTCATATTGGTTGTTAGAACATGAAATCAGAGTCGTCATACTTGAGAAAACTTAAAAATTCACATCAAATGAAAATACTTCCCTTTATGTTAATTTCTAAAAATTTTACTTTTGATTTATACATAAACTAATTTTAGTCTTATTTATTTTTCCTCTCTAGTAATTATTTGTGGAAAAATTGATCCAAAATGAACAGACTCTAGGTTCTTGCACCATTTCTCCTGATTATTCCTGGTACTTTGTCATTCTACAGTTTTGAAACTGGGGCTACCTCACACACCTAACCCCTAATCATATAAATTAGAGCTTCAGGCAAACTGGCTTAGTTAATATTGAAATTTTATTTGTTTCAAAGTTAGAAGCAGAAGCTTTGAAAATAAGATCTTGACAGCTATGGATGTCTCATTTTCACATCTTAGCAATTTTTATTAGGTTTCTATGATTCTAATTCCTTTTCTATTTACTTTTTTTCGATTGTGCATGTGATAGGTGTTGCTGGTGGAGCAGCCTCTGGTAAGACATCAGTTTGTGATATGATTATTCAGCAGCTTCATGACCAACGAGTTGTACTTGTTAATCAGGTATTTATAATATACAAAATACTAAGAGTCCATTGCATTTTGAATTCGAGCAGAAGAATAAATAAGAAGAAAATAGAAATGGATGAGATAAATGATAGAGATAAAAAAGACACAATAAAAGATATGGAAAAAATGGAGTGAATTTTTTTATATATACTTAGTGGTGATTAGATTGATAATTTATAAGTATTTAAGTATGTGACTCAAACATATTTACGGAAAACAGCCAGTAGTTTTCAGTTTATGCTTCAGGGATTATAACTTGTTAGCACCGTGTATCCTCCTATATTTGAATTCCCTTAGTATTTTGTTCGGTCATATTGTCCCAGTGATATCCCAAAATCTTTTGAATAGATTGTTTTGTTGATCTTTGTTCTGTACTATTTTCAATTGAATATTGACATTATGTTGGGCACCAGTATTGTGTTGTTCACCACCTCTTTTGTCATGAACACGTATACTTTTCTCCCTCAATTTCCCAAACAATATCAATGATTTTCTCACCAACAGAAGTCACATTGGAATAGACCTTGTTTAGTTGACAAAAGTTAAAAGTTCTTCGGATATGTTTTCTAACATTTTTTACAGTTACGGCCTCTCCAATGTAGGTGCTCTTCTGTCATTATAAATGTCTTGTTTTTTGGGTGTTGCCAAGCAATTTTCATGGGTTGCAAACAAAGCTTACTTGGTATATAAAGCAATAGTGCTTTCTACTTTTTAATAGAGTCTAATTAATTTCATAATATTGAATATTAGTATATATATGTTTTAATAAAAGGTAATTTACTTTTATTTATCATTTAATATAATTTATATTTTCATAATATACTTCTTAACGTTTTTTTAAGTTGTGATTAATTTAAAATTCATTTTATAGTTAGAATTATTAGTAGACATTATTTTTTTTCATTATTATAAAAAGTAAATAATAGACATTAGTATATATATAATTGTTTTCTGTGTTTTCTCCATTTTAAATTTTGAAATAAAAATTTATGTAAGTAAAAATCATTATATATTTTTTATTCTAACAAATGACATAAAAATATTATAAATTAAAGTGAATATCAATAATATAATATTAAAGAACGGTCAAATTTTGGGTCATTTTAGGAAAATTTATTGACTTGGCGGATTGGGAAAAACATTATTGAATTGCTTACGGTAAGAAAAATGAATAAACAGAATTAATTTCATACTAATTAAGAAAGTCAGTTAATATCGTTCAATTTTATTACTCTCAATTAATATATATATATATATATATATATATATATATATATATTAAAATACACTATTGGAATTTGATATAATAAATAAAAGCAATTCAATGAAAATAGAATAGCCATAAAAAGAATGGTGTTTCAGGAATATTAAATAGGACTAATTATTTAGATTTGTTTGCATTTAAATTTCCTACATCAACTTTTTTCTGATATTTGAATTTAAATGAAGTATAAAATATTTATTATGACAACTCACGTGAGTTGCTTGAATGATGATCTTAACCTTTTTAGTTATTTATTTATTCATATATTCTACTTTTGCTTTTGTATTTTGGTCTTTTTACGTTTTTGAGGTTTCGTGTTTAAGAATTAGGATCGATGAGTTTTATTGCACTCGTGGTGGAATGCCAAGAGGAATAAATGAATTACTTATTTTACAACAGGATTCATTTTACCATAATTTGTCCGAGGCGGAACTTATAAGAGTACAAGATTACAACTTTGACCATCCTGGTAAGTTCAATTGTAACTCCTTATTAATTAGTGATTTGCTCTTTACATTAAGACATTATAAAGGGCCTGGTCTTACAGTTCCCTATAGATATTTAAATTTCTACCAGAACAAATCCATTTCATTTAGTGGGTACAAACTTCATCTTTCTTACTCTCAAAATACTTCAGGATATTAACATTTGAAAGATTTACGTCATAATTTACCTCAAAATTAAGTGATTTGAACTTAAAGTTTTAACGAAGTTTCAGAGCTAGAATATTCTCGAATTTAGCCTATAGATGAGCATGGTTGGTGCAACCGCTGCAAATTCATGTCACAGTGTTACTAAATGTATTATGTGCATCATGAGCATTCTAAAGGTTGAACAAAAGTTCATATAATACTAGACTTGAGTACCTAGGGAGCATAATTATTAGCTGAGCCCACTTCGTAATGGTAAATATAATACACCTAATAACTGATAAGATAGCAAATTTAAAAGCGTTTATCTTTTTTATATATGTAAATGATGGTCCTTGGACTTTATAGCTACTTTATTTCTAATTCATGTTTTTGATATCATCAGAAGCTTTTGATACTGAGCATTTGCTACGTGTTATGGACAAGTTGAAGCGTGGCCAAGCAGTAGATATTCCGAAGTATGATTTTAAGGGTTACAAAAGTGGTGTTTTTCCAGCGAGACGGGTATCTCATATTTTCCACTTTTTATTAATAACTTTTACGCCACGATCTTGGAATGCTTAACAAAACAGGCTAAGACTGATATAGTTCACTACTTTTAGTTTTTGTATCATGATAAAGAATTGTTATTTTATTTGTATAGATCAAGCAAAAATATATTAGGATGACATGACAGCGATTTTCTTATTTGAATTTGAATAGTTTGGTTACTAATGATTGCCAAATCGTGCAGTATATATGCTTCTTGTGCAGTTTTATTATTTCCAGCAGAGTGAAATTTATATGCATTTTTTTTCCACACTTCCATTTTATGTTGGTTTAATGTGTTTTGCAGGTAAACCTGGCGGATGTTATTATTTTGGAAGGTATCCTTGTTTTCCATGATCCACGAGTACGGGCATTGATGAATATGAAGATATTTGTCGACACAGGTCCTTTATTATTTTATTTCCATTATGTTTATAGCGTACTGTATTCTATTATTGTGTTTCCTGTGGCTTTGATATTTCTTACTTTTTGTAGGTTCTGTTATCATACTCATTCCTTTTAGTCTGGAGGGCTTAAATTTCTCCCTTCCTAATTCACTTTGTGATATAGGAGAGTGGATATTCTTCGCATTATCTAAAATTGTTCATGTCCTTCTCACGTGCTAATTGACACTATCTTTGCCTCCCCCACCCATTTTATACCGGTTTCCATTTTTATCAACGATTGCATTTGTCTTCTTTCTGGCTATTTTACAGGCATGCATACTTTTATATTTTATGTATTTGTTGCAATACGAAGTTATGCTGTCATTTAACATTATGAAATGTTCAGTGCAGATGCTGATATTCGCTTGGCGAGAAGAATTAAACGGGATACTGCTGACAATGCTCGTGATATTGGAGCTGTGCTCGATCAGGTAGCTACTCTCCAGCCACACCAATTGCGCTTCCATTTTCATACTTTGATTGTCTTTTGTTTTTTTTGTTTTGCTTTTGCCTTCGTGTTTCTTACATTCACTGCATTTCAAGACTTGGATATGCTATTTTAGTTCATGTTGCTGACAGACTGTTATGCAATTTCATTGATTAGAAAACTTGTAATTACTCTGTTTTGTGAACTTCAATCTTTAATGATCTGTTTTTTTGGTTTTGTTAATAAAGCAGGCTATTATATTCCCTTTTTAGTTTACTGTATATTGTTAGTTACTGATTCTTGTATACTTGATACAGTATTCTAAATTTGTGAAGCCGGCTTTTGATGACTTTATTCTTCCCACCAAGAAGTATGCCGATATCATTATACCCCGTGGAGGAGATAATCATGTAGCTATCGATTTGATTGTACAGCATATCCGCATGAAGCTTGGGCAGCATGACTTGTGTAAAATATACCCTAGCTTATATGTCATTCAGTCTACTTTTCAGGTATCCCTTATCTTTTGTTGAATTTTTTCAATCATCCCTATATGGCTAGAGATCCAAATTTTGATTTTGCTACTGGAGGCTGAATAATCAGGATAATTGCTTCGATGCAGATACGGGGTATGCATACCCTGATTCGGGATTCTCAAACAACGAAACATGACTTTGTATTTTATTCTGACCGTTTGATTCGTTTGGTATGTAAAGGGGGTTCATTTGCTGCTTTTAATTTCAGTGGTGACATGACATTTTCTTTAAGCATTAATGATGAAAATTTTCTCACTTGAAAAGGTTGTAGAACATGGCCTAGGGCATCTTCCATTTACGGAAAAGCAAGTAATCACTCCAACTGGTATGCTGTTCTTTTTCAATCATAATTTTCTTGGCTAGTATTATATGGACCTCTAATGATGCATTATTCTCTTCTCATTTTACTTGAAAGTGCGGTTGGTGATGTGCCTGTTGGGTATATTTGGTTTCTAAATTCTTTCTGTATCATGTCACAAAAGTTAGGAGGAACATGGACTACATGTTTCTAGCCTTGTTTTAGAAATGTCTAACTTATGTTGGACCTCTTGGAAGTGCTAGATATCATTTCTGCAGTCTGAATTCCGAGTCCAGTAGATACTTCATAGAATGGGAACCAAAGGGGGTATCGTGCATTGTACGGTTGAGAGACATGTTCTGCTCATGATGTTAATTGCCGCAATTGCCATACTAAAAATGATAAGCTTTCGTGGCTGCTTCTTAGTTGACATTCTCCTTCGAACATTCAAAATGTAGAACTAGTTTGTTTCATGTCTTACTTTTTTATGGTTTCAATTTATACTGTCTTTTAATGCAGGATCGGTTTACAGTGGTGTGGATTTCTGTAAGAGGTTGTGTGGTGTCTCCATCATCCGGAGGTATTGTTTTAGTGTAGATTTTTTTTTTCTACGAATATCTGTCATCCTTGCTATAGAGTATTGACTAAAATATGTTCTTTCCTATTCCTTTGTTTGATTTGTTCCTATGATGATAATGTAATTTTAGATAAATAAGAAATAATTGCTTAGAAAAGAAACTGTCTTTAAATTTGATATACGATCCAATCTCAGTGGCGAGAGTATGGAAAATGCTTTACGAGCATGCTGCAAAGGCATCAAAATTGGGAAAATTCTTATTCACAGAGAAGGTGACAATGGTCAACAGGTTCGTCATCTGTGTGCTTGGTTATATATGCGTCTTCATTTCAGGGTCACTAACTGATCCTTTGATTATTGAGCAGTTAATATATGAGAAGTTGCCAAAGGATATCTCAGATAGACATGTATTGCTTTTGGATCCTATCTTAGGCACAGGTTTGCATTCTCATCATGTTTTTCTTTTTCTTTTATTTTTTTATGGTGGTTTTTATGTCCTAGGTTGAATATTTTACATTGTGTAAATAAGTATATGAAAAGTCAGCAATCAGCTGCGACTTATTAAGTCAAGTAACAAACAGTTAGCATAATAAGGATATTATTGATTTTTCATTTTGAAAAACATTTCATCTTTAGGTAATTCGGCTGTTCAAGCAATTTCTCTACTTTTAAAGAAGGGTGTACCAGAGTTCAACATTATATTTCTCAATCTGATATCAGTAAGTTCTTAATGTTTGTGGTTCCTCAATATATCACTATATCTTCCCATAATTTTGTAGATAATGATTTACATATATGCTCTCATATTGTCAGGCACCTCAAGGTGTTCATGTGGTCTGCAAAAGCTTCCCAAAAATAAAGATCGTGACATCTGATATTGAAATTGGTTTGAATGAAGATTTCCGTGTCATACCTGGCATGGGTGAGTTTGGGGATCGGTATTTTGGAACAGATGATGACCAGCAGGTGCTGCTCCCTTCACACTAGTTATACTCGGTCACTCTGTTGGTTTCGATGTATTAAATCACTCTGTTCTAAATCAATTTTGATCACAATCCTTTAGTTTTTACAATCAGACACTTAGAATATTCCAATGCATTTTTTTTACCATTTACTGTTATTCCAGAATTTTGTTTGAGTTTATTCTTTGTCGGGTACTGGCTTGTCAAAATTCATGTTTATGGAATTCAGGGATTTGTACTTTTATATATGCATAAATGAATGTATAAGCTCTTAGTGTAATTTTGTTCCAGTTATACAGTATCTTGAATCCCCTATGTGCAGTATAGAGAGTGTAAATTGCATATGAAGATGCAGCTTGAGGACAGAGAAAAAACAAATTAAAAATCCAAAATGTGGCCGAAACATTCATTTTCTGCAAACAATTTACCTATTAAAAAAAATGAAATATGTTAAAATGAATTATTTGAATAGTTAGAATGTAAAGTGGTGAAGGAGTAATGTGATATGGGAATAAAATATAAAAGGTGGAGGATACGAATAAAAAACAAGAACAATGTTAAAGTCGGGATTTGACCTTAATTCAAGAAAAATGGAAATATAGTTTTTTTGTTGGTAGAGAAACTCTACAAGGCTTTTCTAAGTTCTTTTTATACTCTCTTCGCATTTCTTTTATCTTCTATCCGAGCTTTTCCGTGCCTTTAAAAACAAACAGGGTGTAAGAGTTAATTTGATTACAAGATTATGGAGCATATTCTAGTATTTACAAGTAAGTATCTAGATATTCTAGGATATTTTATATTTCAGAATTTTGTATGTTTTTTTAACACTACATAATAGCGGTTGTGCTAGGCAATTCTTTTAGGGTTAATTATAATTAACTAATAATTAGTCATACATCATGAAAATTACATCTGCAGAAATAAAATAAAACGAAATAGTATAACACTCTAACTAAAGCGAAATAAAAAGAGAATCAATTTTTAAAAATTAAACAAGAAATCTAGTGATAGGAAATTCCTGTTATATTTATCACTTTATTTCAAATTCTAAATCAATCTTCATATTCCTTAAACAACAATTTAGATTTTAGTATCGAGAATAACAACCCTGATTATTTAAACTATTATTGTAATATTTTATAATTGCCCAATTAAATGATATCCTAGACATGACCTTGAATTAATTATGATGAAACCGACAACGTTAGCACAGATAACAATTTACACGATTGGATGATAAAACAATCTTCCCATTTTTTTGCTAAGAAATCAGGAGAAAAAGGGAATGCCTTAAAAATTATAAAAAATGTCAGTTAAAATGCAACTATTTTGAGTGGAAAGAAATAATAGGACGAAAAAAATGAGATGCAATGATTAAGAAAAGAAATTAAAAATAAAACAAAAAATATAAAATCATTATCAAGAGTTATAATATATATTTATTTTCCTTTAGAATGAATATATATATATATATATATATATATATATGTGTGTGTGTGTACAATTTCTTTGGGGAGAAGCCAAAGCCACCCCCACCAATACATGCAACTGTGCCCTGTTTGTATGTAATATATATATATATATATATATATATATATATATATATATATATGTATAGATAGATATGATGTGATATATGAGAAGAGAGGATGAGGGATGAGAGAGTTTTCCTGAAAATATCCATTGCCACTTGGGCAAATGAAGGATCACTCGTTTCTTTATCCAAGAGTGATAACCTTCGTTAGGCTAATCACGGGACACGTGGTTCTCTTGCATGGCTTCCGTAGATACCACTTGGTATATTCCCTCCACACTTTTATCTATATAGCTTTCTTCTTCCCTATACTCAGTTTTCATGCTGTCATCCGTTATCTCTTTCCCGCCATTTTCAAAGCTTAATTAACCATGTCTGCCTTTGTTGGAAAGTATGCAGGTATACATTTACATCTTATCCACACTACACACACTTCAACTAAAACTTAAACAACTTAACAAGTGCATGGATTGACATGTATAAAGGTATCAAGTGACTAGTGTCAAATTATGTTATCAAGATTTCATGTCTAAGGAGTTTCACCAACTTCATGCAACTTTGGTTGAAGAAGTTAGCTCCTTCAACTTTCATGCAATGTTTTGTATGTTAAAAATTAACTCTTTATATGAATTGTAGATGAGCTTATCAAGAATGCCAAGTACATAGCCACACCTGGGAAGGGTATCTTGGCAGCAGATGAGAGCACTGGCACCATCGGAAAGCGTTTAGCCAGCATTAATGTTGAGAACATTGAAGCTAACCGCCAAGCCCTTCGAGAGCTTCTCTTCACCTCACCAAATGCTCTCCAATACCTCTCTGGTGTGATCCTCTTTGAGGAAACCCTTTACCAGAAAACCACCGATGGGAAGCCTTTTGTTGAGGTTCTTGAAGAGAACAATGTGATCCCAGGCATCAAAGTGGACAAGGGTGTTGTTGAGTTGGCCGGCACAAACGGTGAAACCACCACACAGGGCTTTGACTCTCTCGGAGCTCGGTGCCAGCAGTACTACAAGGCCGGTGCACGCTTTGCAAAGTGGCGTGCAGTTCTCAAAATTGGCCCCACTGAGCCCTCTGAGCTTTCCATCCAGCAGAATGCACAGGGCTTGGCACGCTATGCCATCATCTGCCAGGAGAATGGCCTTGTGCCCATTGTTGAGCCTGAGATTCTCACCGATGGACCTCATGACATAGCCAAATGTGCTGCTGTTACTGAAACTGTTCTTGCTGCTGTTTACAAGGCTCTCAATGATCAGCATGTTCTTCTCGAAGGAACTCTTCTCAAGCCCAACATGGTCACTCCAGGCTCTGATAGCCCAAAGGTAACTAATACTTTCAAAATGATACCTGACATTACTTGCTTGCTGAACAACCTTCTCTAGGAAAATCACTCACAGTGTGAAGACCAGTTCAGTAGTTATAAGAAGTGGAACTTAAGTCTAATTCAACCTTACAAAACTAGTTTGTAAGAGTGTGAGATTAAACATTAATGAGTGATCTAATAACGAGTGATACGATAGATCCAACAAAGAACAAATCTCGCTATGATAGGTTCAAACTTATGGTTCTGATACCATATTAAGAGATGGAAGCTTAACTCAACCTTACAAAACTGGCTTGTAAGACGAGATTTGCACCCACTTATATACTATAAACTTGTCTTATCTCTAGTCTTTATGGGATCTCCTACGGCTACCAAGTAAAGCTATTTATGAATTTTGGCTTGTTTAGTAATATTTTACTAAGCTATCTGGTTGTATTGGAGTGTGTTCTTTTCCTACCGGTCCTTTGCACCAAAAGAATATAGTTACTTGGAAGAGAATTTCATTTGTGTGCATGCAGGTAACACCTGAGGTGATTGCTGAGCACACAGTTCAAGCACTCCGCAGGACTGTTCCAGCTGCGGTGCCAGGGATTGTGTTCCTTTCTGGTGGACAAAGTGAAGAAGAAGCCACCCTCAACCTCAATGCAATGAACAAGTTGGAGGTGTTGAAGCCATGGACTCTCTCATTCTCATTTGGGAGGGCACTGCAACAAAGCACACTCAAGACATGGGGTGGAAAGGAAGAGAATATTACCAAAGCTCAAGAAGCATTCCTTGCAAGATGCAAGGCCAATTCTGAGGCAACTCTGGGAAAGTATGGTGGTGGAAGCAAAGCTGGGTTGGCTTCTGAGAGTTTGTATGAGAAGAACTACAAGTATTAGGCTTCCAAGAGTGTGTTTGTTTCTCTGTTTAATCTCTGTTTAATTTTCAATCCATGGTTTTTGATTCAGTCACGTTGAGGTACATAGGAAAACGTGAGAATTGAGAAACAAACACTGTAAATGGACTTGAGAACTGATCTGGGGTGGGGGCATTCTGGCATATATATATGATACAGTCTAAGCATTTGCTTCTGATTAACATGTTTATTTTTTGGGTTACATATTTTACAAATATCAGTTTACTTTATAGGAGCTAAATTTATCAGTTACCATTGTATCTCCAAGTTAATTACTGTCAGCAGCACCTATTTTAAACTAATACTAATGATAATGATTACTTAGCTTTGCAGAACTCAGGTAATTAATTAATTACCTCAAAATCTGCAGTGGTGTTAACCAGAAACACACGCAATTTTTTTTTTGTGTAGTCACTGATAATTGAAGGATATTCTGATTCTGCTATGTGCTGTAAAGGCCTTAAAGACATTATTTTGGGATGTGCTTAAACTATGGTAAATGTCTGCTATGAATATTCTGCATTAAGACATGATTTTGGCATATAAAGCGCACCACAATAAATTATGTATTATTTTGAAATCCTAGTTGATACCACGTCAATGATCAACCTCTGACAAGTTCTTTTCTGCTTTTAACATCTTTGCTTTAAGTATCTTACACAATCAAAAGGCATTCCAATTAGTGCAGCTGACACGACACAATTAAGGAAGCAAAAGAAAACAAAACCAGAAAGTTAATTCAACTCCTGCTTTCCGGAAAAGAAAACTACTCAAAGATAAATTTTAAATTCATCCTCTACATATTTCTGGTGTGGAAGGGCTTCAACACCCTCCACCCAAGTCTCTATCTACAAATGAAAACAATAAAATATCAATTAAAATCAAATGCTATCCTCTGATCTTCTCTTTCTTCATGGCTCACAAAAATCATATCACTGTTTTCAACACTGGTATTTACCATTACCTATACCTCCAAATAAAGTAGAAACCAGAAAGTAATGAACAAGAACAAAAAAATTCTACCATGTTGCCTCATCTTGATCTGCTTGTTATGCATTGTCTTGCCACTAGAATACCAGTTGGAGGACTAGTCATCTCTATCTGGCATATGGTATTCAGCCAGTAAGATAAATGGATAAGGCCAATATTGAACCTCACTTTAAAAGTTCCTCTTGCATTGTAATTGATCCTGTTATTTTCCACTTGCCTCTGAAGTTTCACACCAACATCTTGAGGCAAGAACACTAAGCTTGATATCAGGTTCACTGATTGCAACCTGGTTTCCCTTGGCTTCTGAGTAAAAGGCTTTACTTTCTGTGATGATACCAGTCTTTCCGAGTAGAAAAGCTCAATATTCAAGGACTCAAACCTCACCCCAATTCTTCTGTTAGGATTGGAGAAATTTGCAACGAGAGTGAACTCACCATTGAGGTACTGTGGTGAGTCGAAGTAGACTACATTGAGGCTTGCATTGGGAATGTCAAAAGTGGGATTTTTTGGCTTCATTGCAAGGTAGAGGATCAGTGTTGCAATTCCAAAGAAGATGAGTAGGAGGCTGAATATTAAGCACAGTATTGCAGCACACCATATGATTGGTTTGGTCCTTTGAAGTCGAGGTTGCCCAAGAATTGGTCTTGTGCTGGCAAGGGAATTTGATGATTCTGATCGCAGAGAGTGTTGAATCCTTGGTTGTTTTGGTGAGCCAAGTTCATCAACAGAAGGTAGCATGTTTGAATTGGTGCAGTGGTAAAATAGGCCAATGGAAGTGAATGAGGGAGAGAAAGAAGTGATATGTTTATTTATTGTAAATGGGGTGATGGATCAATGGAAGTGAAGAGGAAAAGAAGCTTTTGAAGTTGAGCTATGGTGCAGTGGGGACAATGTGTTTCTTTGGTATTGGAAAAAGGTGACATAGTTGAACTAAAGTTGGACCACATTGGTGTTTTAATCTTTAATTTTCATGCTTTTTGGTATGCAGCAAAGTTTGAGAAGGTCCTAAAGAGTGACTTCCACAGAGGCCAAACTTTGTAGATTGCTTATTCTCTAAGGTTTCAACCTTTGCATGGCTTAGACTTGGTCAAATATGCATGTGTAAGTTTGATTAAATATTAAGAAATAGATTTTAAATCTAACTCAATCTTATAAAACTGGTTTATAGAAAGAGAGGTTCACATCTACCACTTATATGATCGGATAATAATCTCATAGCAGATGACACGATAGACTTAACAAATAATAAATTTTTCGATGACAAGTGTTATAATAGATCCAACAAATAATAAATCTTGCTAGATAAGTTCTAAATCATGATTCTGATATTATGTTAATAAGTGGATTATTCGCTGTGGGATCTGTGAGGGCTTGAATTATGCGTGTACAGAAGTTATAGTATGGTTTTGTCCCTTGATATCAGACTTAGTACAATGCTGCGTTGGATGTTTAGGCACTAAGAAAGCAAGGCTGGTAGAAAGTGAGGGCAGCCAGAAAAGGTTCATGTTTCATTGAAACCAATGATTCAATCTCAATCAATCATGTTGGATAGTGTTCCTGCATTGCTGAGTTTTGTGCATAGTCTCAATCACAAATGGTTTGAATTACCTACAACAATTGCTCATGGTTTTGTTCATGTGTAAAAGGCAACACATTTTTTTTTTCTTTTATGTGAGTGAAAATGGATAAAAAATCCGCGAGTAATTATGTTAAGTGTATAGGTATAGAGAACGATCCAAGTATGAGTCAAAGTTTCACATTGGATAGAATAGACAAAATTAAACACTATATAAGAATAAAGGTCCATAATATCATTGTCCTAAGATTTTGGGATAAAACACTATATAATATTTAACTTTATCTATCTTATCCAATAAAACACTTTTCCAACAGTTTTCCACTTTAAAGCAAGAGGAGAGAGTTAAACGTTTATTCTACAACGCATTTCATGTATTTAGAAAGTTTGTTTCAGAAAATTCATTTTGGAATACTCGTTCTACAAGATACTATATATTAGGAAAATTTATTCTGAAAATTTTGTTCAAAAAGCTTGTTCCGAAATATAAAACACATTCCAGAAAATTTATTCTGAAAATTCTGTTTAATAAATCTAATAATTCCAAAAATTTTGTTTCGGAATTCTTGGTCTAGAAATTCCAGAAAACTTTTTCTGAAAGATTTATGGAACAAGCAATCTCTGGAAGTTACTTTTACGAAGGTAAATGCCGTTTTGAAAATTAGAGGTGCGGTTAGAAATTAAGGGGATAGCGAAAGAAAAACCCCAAATTCCAAACCTAATTTTAGTTGGTCCTAATCCAAATGTTATAAACTCTATATGGGCTAAAGTAAAGTGCTATATATCCATGTTTGAAATTAGGACCTCTTTATTTATTTATTGTTTTTAAAAAATAAAGAAATTAGGTATTCACATCGCACTAATTACGGTCTTGTCCCAGTATACCATGACAAAGAATTACCAAAATAAATCAAGACCAGAAAAAAGAGAAAAGAAGGACAAAATATTCTATTGATTAAAAATATTGAAAACAAGAAGAAAAATCAAAATCTCCTTACTATTTAACGTTTTTTATTTTCTTTTTGTCCGTTGAATGTTCTTTGGTGTAAAATGATTGGGCCTTCAAACGTTCAGAGATGCAGCAAAATCTGAAGTGAATATATATATATATATATATATATATATATATATATATATATAAAGCATGAATTGACCAAAAACTAATAAACACATTGATTAATCTTGAGTGAAGACTTGTACACATAGTGATTCTTATGTTCATACATACTTAGTCTAGCGTAATGTTCCATTTACCATAAGTCAACTAATAAACACAAAGAGTGTAATAGGGAGAGAGACCAAAAAACTTGTATAAAATGCCAAGACTCGACGCCACAAATTAAGCACAAAAACGAAGTTAAAATAGGTTTTCTTTCCTCAAACAACCCCTGAATCTGAATCATTTTTGAGAATGAAGGTAAGATCTTGCTTGAATAATTAATGCATTGACCTAACGTTAGTATATATTATCTACTTTGATTAGTTTTTCACTGATGCAGCAAAAGATAGTTATAAGGGTGTCAATGGACTGCGACAAATGCAGAAGAAAAGCCTTCAGAATCGCGGTAGATGCAAATGGTACATTTCTTTTCTTATTCTATTAAAAAATCTCTAGTTTTTTAGTCATAAAAATATCGTAATCATCGAAAAATTGTAGTTTTATGTATACATGACATTCGTCTTACACATATAATTTATTTGACATCATTTTTAACTCAAAATCTTAAAATTTTAAGACAACAAGATTATGAATTTTTCATCTTATATAATGTTTAATTTTAATGTGGAACTTTGACTCACACTTGTATTATTCTGGAAAATGTTTCGAATATTTGATGCAGGTGTGAGTTCAGTAGCTTTGGAAGGGGATAATAAAATGACAGTGACCGGAGAAAGAGTGGATTCAGTGTCCTTGGGTAGGGCGTTGAGGAAGAAATTGGGGCATGCCGTGATCGAGAGTGTGGAAGAAGTGAAAGACAAAAAGGAGAAAAAAAAGAAAGAGAAAGAAGAAGAAGAAGATGAAGAAAACGATGAAATCCTATTACCATGGTATTCATATGCACCGTATCCCCCAGCTGTTGCATGTGTTCATCATGAATATGATAGTGGCTGCACTGTTATGTGACCATTGTTATAATATATATTTTAGTTTTTTCTTCTTTCAATTCCTGCACTTCACCTAAACTCTTAATCTTAATGTGTTAGTTTATGATTTGTTAGTATAAAAGTTATAAGTTAAGTATCTAAACAGTGTAAACAACGACATACAATCACAAACATAAAAACTTATGATATTAATTAAAGGTATCTTTTATTTACTCATACTATAACTTTTTCTAATTAATATTATAACAATACTTTAAAAATTAAAGTTCATTATTTAGTTTTTTCCTCTTTGTCTATATCTCTTAATTAAAAAGGTACACAAATTATAATTTTTTCTTCGTGTGCTTCACCTTCATCTTCATCCACCCTATTCTTCATTGTACCAGCAACCAATCTCTACAAAATCATATTCACACCCCGTTTCTCTTCGATCAGCTATGGTGTCACCTTATTATAATTCAAACTTAGACATCAATTTTTTATTTTTTAAACTTTCAATATATGTCGAAGGGTATAAACAAAATTTATAACATTAACATAAATTATTATATTATAAAAGTGCATTAGAAAATAAAAAGAAATTATATAACAATCATCAAAACAAAATTTTACATAATAAAAATAAATAATAAATAAAAATGTAAAAGGAAAAATAAAATGGTTTGATATATCATTGAATAAAATCACACAAAAATTAAAAAAATGTATAATTAAAAATAGCATAAAAAGCACCTTGTAAAACAAAAAAACTTTTCATATATCAAAATAATTGAATGGTCGAGAGGTAATCAAAGTTGTTTTAAAACAAAAATTTATCATCAAAATTCAGAATTAAACTTTTTCATGTGAACAAAAATAATTCATAAATAAAATTATTAAGAAGGGGTAAAAATTATCAAATGTGAAACCTAAATTAAATTTTATTATACAGAAATTGATAAAAATTATTTGAATATAATCATACGAAAACAAATAAATTGTAATCAAGGTTGTAGGTTGTGATAAAAGGAAAAAATATTTTAAAGTTTGTGTAAATTTTGTAAATATAGAACAAAACAAATAATTAGAGGAGTGAATGAAGAATATATATATATAACTTGAAGTGTGGATTTTTCTCTATAACACATATTTTCGTAAAGAATAATATAATTTCCAAAATAACCTATCACTGTCCATGTGTTAACTATTGACTATAAAACTAATTGACAATAAAACTAAAGAGTCAATCGCCAATAGAATTAAAAAAGAAAACGAATCTTTTTTATTAGGTATTATGATTGATAACTCATTCTTCTCTTCGGTCAATTTTTTGTCCGTTTGGAACAATCAAAAGGAGCAACAAACAAAGGAGAACGGGTCGTTTCGTTTGTTACAACTTACAAGCCATGGAATGCGACCAAAATAAAATAGTTTTCAAATTAATTTGAATAATAAAAAATAATAAGTAAATTAATTATAATACTTTATTTTAAGAGTCTATAGGTTATAAACTATAAATTGTATGAATTAAATTTTAATTTATAACTTATGTAATTCTATTTACTTTTATTTGTTATATTTTATTACAATTTTTATTATTCTTGATTTTGGTTTACTTATTATCATTTATTTCAATTTTATAAGATTTCCGAACTACAGAACATATATCATACCTTTCAGAATGAGCTCTATGGAAGAAACTTTCCAACACGTGTTTTCCCAAACAAATGAAATTAATTCTAAAACGAGCTCTTAAAAATAAGTATTTTCTAGAATAAACTCTTTCTCTTCTTTTTCTTTTTCTCAAACAGTGCAATGAAAAATGGAGATTCAATGAGAGAGAATATTTTAATCTTTTTCTTATTAGTATGAGATAAACTTAGTAATAATGGGTGCAGGTAGAAAAAGCCCAAAACTTAATGGAATTGGGCTTAGTAGAATGGGCTGAAGCAATCCGCTAAAGGGTATTGTTTCCTGCACCTCCATTAATTTCTTCCTTCATCCCATCCTCAATGTGAATTTCCAATAATTTCTTCCTTCATCCCGTCATCGATGTGAAGTTCCAATAATATCATTATGGCTTCTAGTTTATAAGTATGAAATAAACTCAATTTTTTCCTTTTAAATTGAGTTTTTTCATGTGGTTACCAAATTCAACTATCAAACAACTGAATTAGAGTAGAATTGGTATATTTTTAGTATCAATATTCAAAATTCCTTTACTCTTTTTTTTTATCTTCTTCAAGTACCCTATTGCTTTATCAGTATTTTGGGTTCTTTTGAAGCAATAAGTCAATCCATTCAGCTAGTTTACTTCAACTATATAATATAATATACCTTTATCTTCAAGTTTTACACAAGAAAATTATACACCATCTTCACCAGAATTAACTGCATTTAGTTTCATTCCAGACTTAGAAAACAGTGATGCCAACAAGAAACACCAAATATTCATATTCTGGTGGCAGAAAGCACATCAGTGATTGATTATCAAGTACGAGTGAATGGTGCAAATGATTAATCAAAGATGAGAAACACGCAAAGAACGAATATTTGGTGACAAGCCATGAAAGGAAACCATCACAACTTAAACCCACTTTTACGCAAAGAGTATATCCACAAACCTCTTCATCTTACTCATTTCACTTTCATCATTCCCTACCCTTTTTCCCCCATTGATTTTGAAAATCCTCACCCTCACCTAATAACAGTGACGCGCATGGTGGTTTAAATAAAATTCACATAAATATCAAACTTTTTAACTTCAAATTTCTGCATTCACCCCTTTGAGGTATCATCAATTTGATGTTTGACCAATATGATAATCTCGAAATTCAAGAAAAAGAAAAACCTCTTGGAGTCAAAATAACTATACCCCAAGAAAAATAATTAGAAAATCAAAGCATTGAACTTTTCTTAAAATAATCAAAGATAATTCAATGGCTTTTTTTTCTTCTACATACGCTATAAAATAGACACGAATTTATCGAGATGGTTTCCAGAAACGGAACAGAATGAGGTAATTATAGAAATAGTAACAGCATTGTAAGCATTGTAACCAAGACAGGTGATTATTAAATCAAACATGAATTCCCGATAAGGAGGTACTTACAATCCAAATATCAACCCTAGCGAAAACTAATTTATAAAAAAGAAAAAAAAAACCAACAAATCCACAGAAATTAACAAGAACGAAACAGAATAAGGGAAGGATGAACTAGAACAATGGCGGTGGTGCATAACCGATGAAGGGCCTTCCTGCGGCGGCTCCGCCGCCGCAAGAATCGCAGTAACTGACAGTGTCTTTGATCTTGTGGAATCCATGCTTGAAGACTCCGAACCCAAAGAGCATGCCGATGGTGATGACCACAACAATCAAGCAAATGCAGAGCATGCACACTCTTCCCCCACAACACATCTTTCAGCAGTGATGTGATCCGAAAAACAAACGAAAGTTTCAGTCTTTTTGTTCTGGGAATTTTGGATCTGAGAAATTCGGATGCAAAATTCGGTTGGGGAGAATTGCGAAGAAAATGCGGAATTTAAAAGAAAAGGGGAACAGGGAGAGGAAGCAGGTGAGAGAAGAAGAAGAAGAAAGAAGGAAGAGATGCCAACGTTGGTGTCTCTGTCACGAGTTGAAGACGTTTTGAAGCTTTGTTCGCTTATAAGAAAAGCTATCTAATCCATTACCAACAAGATACCCTTTTAACAAAAAATTAAAACAAAAAAAGAAAAGAAAAAATTCTTTTTCTAAACTTTTTCGATGCAACACATCATAGCAGTAAAACAGATCATTAGGAGAATGCTATTAATTAGCGAGATATTTTTATATAAAAGTCAATTATTTAACCTGCTATTAATTTAGGTTTATTTGAGAAGCGTTATTTATAGAGAGTAAAATTAAAATTATTGTTTTTTTTAATATTTAAATATTTGTAAGTGAAATCATGGGCATTTAAAAAAATAAAATAAAAAATTGGGTTTTGATCGAAAGCGTGAAGGTATTGTTGTGAAGTTTGATGTGAAATGTGGATGATGCGTAAAAGAAGAGTGGTGCAGTGGTTGAATCTATTGGACCCTAAATGTTAATCCTGAAAGATACTACTTACTTAATCGTCAATTAATTAGCCAAAATAAATTTTCTTACATTTTTTATTTGCATCCCAGGCCCGAAAAACACGGGCTTGTTTAGTCCAACGAGCAATCTGGAGATGGCTTTTTTTTTTTGCACCCCCATTATTACTAACCGCAATCATACTAAATCTCAGAATAAATAAATGCACAAAAACCCTAAAATCGTTTTGGTGGAGGAATCAATGAAAATTTCAATTTAATATCCATAATGAACCTGTTAACACCATATTTTACCCGAAATGCTTTTATTCATTGTAACATCACTGCCATTGTCGTCACTACAATGATTGTTATAGAGGAAGAAGGAAAATGCGTTCTGAAAAAACTCATTCGTAAAGCTCATTTTAAAGTGCATTTCATGTGTTCTGTAAAATTTCTGGAAAACTCGATTTGGAAATTGTTCCAAAATTATCACATATGTTTTAGAATTTTTGTTATAAATAGTTCATTCCAAAATGTATGTCACATGTTATGGGAAACTTGTTCCTAAAATCTCATTCCATAAGCTTTGTTTCGGAACTTCTATTCCAACAATTTTAGAAAGTTTGTTTTGAAATATTTCTAAAATAGGTTATCCAAAAATCACATTTACAAATGGTAAAATTAGCATTTTAAAAAGTCTTAATTATTTTTATAGTCTTTCTTAATTGTATGTGTTTTTATTAAGTCTTTAATAAATTTTGGGTTAAATATGTTTTCGGTCTTTTAATTTTTAGTAAATTTTGGAATGAGTCCATTTCAAAACTTTGGATCAATTTAGTCTTTTCATCTTTCAAAATATGTGGATTTAGTTTTTTTAATCAAATTTTGTCAGGTTTATTTAATGTTTCGAAAGTATTTTATAGTTCATAATTGTATTTGAGTTGTTTATACTGTTTGACACATTTTTGCTTTAATGTTAAGTTAAATATTATTATGAAACGCGCTTGAAATGTTAAATAAACTTAACAAAAATTCGATTAAAATGACTAAATTCATGTATTTCAAAAAATAAAAGACTAAATTGATCAAAAATTTTAAAATTGACTAATTTCAAAATTCACTAAAAATTAAGGGACAAAAACTTATTTACCCATAAATTTTTTTGTCTATTGAGTTCTTAACCCTATTTGATTTTTTTTTAATTGATTGACATGACTATTTGCTTACTCTATCATCTTGCATAATTACTTTCATGTGTTAAAATTTTTGTGATTTTATTGTTAATATAAATGATATTGTAGTTATGACAGGTGACTTTTTATTGTTTAGTGAAACATGTTTAACAATGAGGTTATCAAATTATTTCATGGCTTCTACATCATCATCAAATTAGTGAAACATATTTATCCATTTTATCATTATATATTAACTACAAAACCTAATTTCTTATCTTTTAACATGTTCAAACTAATAAAATAACAACACATTATCTAATTAATGAAAAAATAAATAAACAACAAGAATTCAATTAAAAATTATAAAAACTTTAAATACCCAATATGCAAAATATTAATAAAAAAAACTCAAGTAAACATATAAAAATTTATAATAAACTTAAAACTCAATTACACACTTTAGAAATTATTGGGTGTAGCTAAGGACTTGTGTGTGAAAGAAAAAGAGTAAGAAGTTTCATTTCTGTTCTCTTAGAATCTTCGAAAATACTTTAATCAAAAAGCATTTTATAACATCGGAGAATGTTTTTCCTCAGAAAGTTTCTTATGTTCTTTCCATAAATGTTTCTTGAACATCTTCCTTTTTGTTTGTCTCAAAAACCTTTCTCTTTCTCACCCTCTCTAACCACAATTTCCTCACATTTACCCTAGCACTTGTTCTGTGCCTTCAACATCGTTGTTCTCGAATTTGTTCATTATAGTAATTTGATTGTTGGTACATTATTGTTAGAACTACAAATCACGATGGCAGTTTCATGAAATATTATTTTTTAGAATATATTAAAAAAAGTATTGAAATATTATATTTTGTGATACAAGATTTTAATATGGAATGATGAATTTGAGATAGCATAAATTAGTTTGAAACAATACATCATGAAATGCTTATTTCAAACTACAATGTATAATGCTCAAACATAAAACTAAAATTAAAAGTTACACTCATAAAATATGATGAATCATATATGTACCGATTATTATATTAAAAAAAGAAAGTTCAAAGACTAAAATGGTTTAAATTCTTCTAACATAGCCAATGAAACATAATAAACAGAATAAAATGTTTTATCTCAATACATTAATATATGGCCTTCCAACTAAAAATCAATAAAAAATTACATTTTATAATTAATACAATATTAACCTCTCTGAAAAAAAATTGTATTAGCCATCAGATCCCTATCCACAGTAGAACACTGATCACTCTGAACATTGAGGCAAGTAGAAGACAAAAAAATGACAAATGGGTTAAAATATAATTTACAGACTCTTTTTTTTTTTCTTTTGATCAATCTTTCTTTTCTGTTCATTTTTCTTTTTGTTCTGATGAACCCATAAATTTGTTAAAAAATATATATATTTTTTCTTTTTCTACCAGCATTGATCCGTTTCCCACTTGCGGGTCTGGTAGTACAACCGGGAAGACCCATCGGGGGCCACCAGAGAAGAGAAGGAGCCACTACCGCCACGCGCCGCCATCAACGACAGATCATAAACGGCTCTCGCTGACGGATCCGAGAGCGTCTGGTACGCGTCATGAATCATGATGAAGTCCCGTTCGTCCGATTCCGATCGCCGGAGCGCCGAATCAGGGTGGTACACCTTCGCCAGGTTCCGGTACGCCGATTTTATCTCCACCGCGGACGCGTTCTGCTTGATCCGGAGAACTTCGTAGAGGCTCGCCGGCCTCCGGGAGTCGATCGTAGCAGTGAATGCCCGGACCATCGTGGCACCGGGCGGAGGTCGGAGAGTCGTGACGGCTCCGGTGAGTGGTGCGAGATTTAGGATCAATGGCATTGAGATATTTTTTGCGAAGAGGGGTATAATGGGAAATAAGAATGTGTGGCTGTTGTTACGAGAAGCGAGATAGTTTTATATGACCGTCAAAGGTGGAGAATTAGAAGGGTATTTCAGTCATTTAAGTGGCACCTGGTATTGTTTTGTTCCACAAACACACCTGCATCATGGTTTTGCAAAAGTTTCTAGAAGCTGCTACCCCACATCTTTAATAATAGTTATTATTATTTTTGCACCGTGTTAAAGAAAATGAACAGCGTGTGGGACAGGAAAAAAATGAAAAATAAAGAAGTGGGGTGAAATTATTTTAGAAAAATGATAAAAAAAATTGGAACTTTTATTTCTTTTTATGAATGGAGCTTGAACATTGACTCGTTGAGGAGAATGGTATAAAAATGAAGCTTCCGAGCACATAAATTTGGTGTTTGAATTCAAGATTGTGCTATGTTTTTCTATTTTACTGTTTAATTGGAAAGTGCTGTATGTGGTCATGCATTATGGTTGCTTCTGCAAGTTTTATGACAAAGCATGAAAAGTGATTATTAACTATTTTAATGAAGAAAAAGGAATTAAGAAGAAGCTAAATTAGAAACCTAGAAGAAGAGCTTTTTTCCGATTACAGTGGGCGCCATTACCATTATTATATGCTATATTATGCAGAAACAATGGTGTGGTAAATCAGAAATCACTTTTCTTACATATAATTCAGTGGATGAAGTTGAACTGAACCAGAAAAAACTATGTACTCACCAAAGAGGTATGAGTTCCTAAAACAAAAAACCAAATGGTAAACAACCTCAAGCAATAATGGTCTATTTTGAGAAAGAAAAAAAGAAGGTAAATGGATATTTCTATTTATTGTTCCTCAAATTTGGTACAATATCATAACTTATTTTTATATGAATGGATAAAGTATGTGTTATTCTTTCTCTATTTTTATATCTTTCACTTTTCGTAACTTTAAACCAACTTTCCTTTTTTCAAGTTTCACATAAATGGATAATTTAAGCGCAGGAATTTGTACTTGATTTTGCAAATATAAACAGAATACTATCTTTCACTTTTTTTTTTATTATATATTATTTTTAAATTGATCTTATATCCCAACTTCATCGTCAACCCGCGATATTTAGACAAAGGATGACGATTTGAAGGTTTTAGATAAAATGAATTTCACTGGGAGATAAAATTTACCTAAGTTTGAAAATAGAAAAAATATTTTTTTTGTTAACTCAAAAGCATGATAATATTAAAATCTATGTATTTTAAACTAAAAGAACAAAAATGCAATTAATTTAAATTAAATTGATTTTTTTCAAAATGGTTCTCTTTTTTTAATTATAGAAATCAGAAGGAAGAGTAGTCAACTGTTTGAACCCATAAGTTGAAAAGGTATCATGCAAATGAAATTAGAATCCAAATTGGTTTTCTTGGTTTTAGTGTATTCATTATAGCCAATCACCACACTGTATTATGTTTTCTAAGTATTAGGCCCACTAATGCCGAGGGCCCCAAACAAAATGAGAAAAAGCCCAAATCGGAATTGTTAGATTTAGTTCAAACTTTTACTCAACGATAAATTAAGTTAGTTAACAACACTAAACATATCTTAATAATAATAATAATAATAATAATAATAATAATAATAATCGCTGCAGTTGAATTTTAAATTCCAAATGCCACGTGGGATCTGAGGTGTGAAAGAGCCGCAATCTTATCCAACACGTCATTGCCACGCGTACTTTTTCTGATGATGTCATACTCCTCAACCATATCAGTTGCTCAATAACCTCTTGATATGTTCTGTCAGTCCAACCAACACAACTTGCAAAAAATTGAATTGAATTGAAATGAAGTGAAATGCATGCACATCAGAGCCTCATCTCAAATTGCATCTAAAGAAAAATTGAATATCAGAAAAACCCACGCCACACCAAAACGTCACGTGTACCTTCCGGATTATTCATTTTTATCACCGCACCAAACGATAATGTTCTTCAAAAGGCATCATCACATGGACCCCATCTTCGATACGCCACGTAGGTCATTTCACCACTCATGTATCACGCGTTGAGATTTTCTTCAGCGATAGTGATATGCTGCTTCGCCTTTGCATCATTCTCCATACACCTCATTCGCCTTGTCATATCCATTTACCCAATCAACCACTCTCATACCACGAGTATCTGGTACTGTGGGTCCACCCCACATACACAATGTGCTCTACTTTCCCGTGTCTCGATAGAAAAATCACTGTATTATTTATTTATTTTATTCATGATAATAAATATCGTATTATTTAAAAGTAAAGTATCTATGTTACTTAATTAATAATTGAAGAGATAATTTATGTCAATTATATTTTAAGAATCGTATGGTAATGAATAAGTGCATTATTTAAATATGTACAAAAAGGTCATTGAAACTTGAAAGATGATGTGATTGCAATTTTTTAAAGCTTTTTAACAGCTAAGGATTGGAGTGATGCTTGCTTTTATGATTAGCCGACCTTTTAATCATACATAGTGAAATCAAAAATAGTGTAAAAGGACAAGACCACATCCCAAGTATATATATAATTTGTTTTTGTCATGTTGGCTTCATCGTAAATGATAACGCAGGATATGTCCACATGAATATTTGTAGCAGCAAAATTTCATGAAAAAGAGAGAATTTCACCTGGCAGTGGCTAGATTGATTGCATTGTATGGATAATGCATCATCATGGAAACAGTTCCTAACAATTTGGGCACCCCAAGCTGACACAGCTTTACGTGTATTATCAATTTATCATTATCCTGTTGCTATAAATACGCTTCTCTTTCCTTCCACTTCTGCATATGCATTGTTTCTCACTTGGATTTGGAACAAGCAACAGTGTGGGGTTGCGGTGCTGTGTGTGCTGCACTTTCATTTGATACTGCTGTTGATTTGAATCAAACCATTCTGTGGGGGGTGTCTGTGTTTGTTGTATTGATTCATCGAGAACAGAAAGATGACTGTGGGGGCAGGGATATCTGTTGCAGATGGAAACTTGATGGTGTTGGGGAAGAAAGTGCTGAGCCATGTCCATGACAACGTTGTTGTTAACCCTGCATGTGGGGGTGCGTTGCTCAATGGGGCATTCATTGGGGTTGAATCCCATCAAAAGGGTAGTCGCACAGTCTTCCCAATCGGCAAGCTTGAGTATGTATACTCTTTACTTTTCTCTCTGCAAATTCTCTTTTTATCTTTTGTTGTTCTTCATTAATCTTTTCATGTTAGTGTAAGATGAAATGGCGGTAATAATAACATCCAAGGTCACTGCATTTTTTAATTTCTGATGATGATTTTTGCTTCTTTCATTATAGGGGGTTGCGGTTTATGTGTGTTTTCCGGTTCAAGATGTGGTGGATGACGCAGAGAATGGGTACCTGTGGAAAAGAAGTCCCCTTTGAGACGCAGTTCTTGCTTGTTGAAGCACAAAGTGGCTCTGATATTGATGCAGGAGAAGGCCAAACTGCTGCTACCTATGCAGTTTTCCTACCCCTTCTGGAAGGAGATTTCAGAGCAGTTCTTCAGGGGAATGATCAAAACGAGATTGAGATCTGTGTGGAAAGTGGTATGTGCTCTTAAAAAGAAAAAAAGAACAAAGATTGTTCACAAATCTGTAGTGATTTTTGTTGATGCGCAAAGTGATGAAATCTGTATCTTACTGCAGGTTGTCCTGCTGTGGAGGACTTCGATGGGACTCATTTGGTTTATATCGGGGCTGGATCCGACCCTTACGAAGTCATAACAAATTCTGTCAAGTGAGTTGCAACGTTTCCAAAAAAATTCTCGTGTTTTCTCTAATTCTTAGTATAAAAATTGAGTTTTGAGTTCTGTTCATTGATCTAGTTTTAAAGATTAATCTTTTGAAGTAAAACTTTTTTTCTAGTTAACCACGTTTTTGGATGAGCAATGTTCTATGTAGATGTCTAAACAACTCAGGTTATTCATTTCATTATTTTTGTAATCATCTTGTTCAGAGCTGTAGAGAAACACTTACATACCTTTGCTCATCGCGAGCGAAAGAAGGTACATATCTTCTCCTCCTTATTGTGTAAATTCCATGGACAGTGCTGTCTAACACTGCATCATAAAGTTAGTTACCTCTAATTTATCATTTTTTACCTAAACTCATATTCAGATGCCAGATATCTTGAACTGGTTTGGATGGTGTACATGGGATGCTTTCTACACTAATGTCACTTCAGAGAATGTGAAGCAAGGATTACAGAGGTGGGTACTTCTTTCCAAGGACAATGATCATTCTATCATATACATGCATCAAAGAGACATTAATTTGAGTGTTAAAATAATTTTTTGCAGCTTCGAGAAAGGTGGAATTCCTGCTAAGTTTGTTATAATTGATGATGGCTGGCAATCTGTTGACATGGACCCTAATGGTACTGAATGGAAATCTGATCATGCAGCCAAGTGAGTATTCTTTTTCTGAGTTCAATTATCAGATTGTAATTCAATCCCTCCTTGTTGACCAAGTTCACTTTCTTGCTTTCATATCAAACAGTTTCGCAAATCGCTTAACCAACATCAAAGAGAATCACAAATTCCAGAAAGATGGCAAAGAAGGTGAAAGAGTAGAGGATCCAGCTCTGGGACTTCGTCATATTACCAATGAAATCAAACAAGAGCATGATATAAAGTATGCCATGTTCATTTTATTGCTTCTGTTTCTTCATAAGCTATTCAGTTCACTCATGCTTTCGAAAAATCTTCCCCAGGTACGTATATGTGTGGCACGCAATAACAGGATACTGGGGTGGTGTTAAACCCGGGGTTACCGGCATGGAGCACTATGACTCAAAGATGGCCTTCCCTGTCTCATCTCCTGGAGTTGAGTCAAATCAACCAGATGAAGCTTTGGCAACCATTGCCATCAATGGGCTTGGTCTTGTGAATCCCGAGAAAGTTTTTCACTTCTATGATGAACTTCACTCATATTTGGCATCTGCTGGTATTGATGGTGTCAAGGTTGATGTTCAGAATATCCTTGAAACTCTTGGAGCAGGACATGGTGGGAGGGTGAAACTTGCAAGAAAATACCACCAGGCGTTAGAGGCATCAATTTCCAGGAACTTCCCTGATAATGGAATTATTTGTTGCATGAGTCACAACACTGATGGACTATACAGGTATGAATTGTTCAGTAAATCCTTTCATTAACGTTACACTACATTTATTGATGATTTTCTTAATGAATTTACTTGTGTAGTGCAAAGCGTTCAGCTGTTATTAGGGCATCAGATGATTTCTGGCCAAGAGACCCTGCTTCCCACACTATTCACATTGCATCAGTGGCTTATAATACTATTTTCCTTGGTGAATTTATGCAGCCAGACTGGGATATGTTTCATGTAAGTTACCAAATATAGATTCTATTTTAGTGAAAAAAAAGTATGCTCATGCACATGCTTAAGGTGGAACTGATTAACAATTTTTGTGATATGTAGAGTCTGCATCCAATGGCTGAATACCACGCAGCAGCACGATCTGTAGGAGGATGTCCAATATATGTCAGGTGAATGAAGATTGTAACTTTTTTTTCAGTACTTATTTAGTTTCATGATTGATATCTTACCTTGGGATGATGGTATTATATTCTGCAGTGACAAGCCAGGACACCATGACTTTGATCTTTTGAAGAAACTTGTACTACCTGATGGTTCTATACTAAGAGCTAAACTTCCAGGAAGACCAACAAAGGATTGTTTATTTACTGATCCAGCCAGAGATGGAAAGAGGTAATGAATTCAAAATGATTTGGCTACCTATATTATATACTTGACCAATTGATGCAGTATATTACACTTTACACTCTACAGTTGAATAAAGCATGAATGCTCTTTTGCAGTCTTCTAAAGATTTGGAACATGAATGATTTTTCTGGAGTTGTTGCGGTATTCAATTGTCAAGGAGCTGGGTGGTGCAAAGTTGATAAGAAGAACCTTATCCATGATGACAATCCAGGCACTGTCACAGGTTTCATTAGAGCTAAAGATGTTGACTATTTATCTAGGATAACAGATGATGAATGGACAGGAGATGCTGTTATTTATTCCCATCTTGGTGGTAAGTTTTTGGCTTGACACGACACTTACAAAGATTACAAATGTTAACCAAACTTTCTCTGAATAATGTCCTTTTCATGATGTCAATTTGTAGGAGAAGTGGTTTACCTTCCGAAGGATGCAACCCTCCCAGTGACCTTGAAATCCAAAGAATACGAAGTTTTCACAATAGTTCCCGTGAAGGACTTGAACAATGACATCAAATTTTCTCCTATTGGTTTAATAAAGATGTTCAATTCAGGAGGGGCTGTCAAAGAATTCTTCAGTTTGGGATCTAATGAAAGTACAAATGTAGCTATGAAAGTTCGTGGTTGTGGCCAATTTGGTGCTTATTCATCAGTTCGGCCTAAGTTGATAACTGTGGATTCAGAAGAAGTAGAATTCAAGTATGAGGAAGAAACTGGATTGGTGACTGTTGAATTGAGAGTACCCGAGAAAGAGTTATACCAATGGAGTATTTCCATTGATTTTTGAATCAGGGACTTTGTCTAATAGGGACTATATATACTTTTAATGTATAAATGGTTCATGACAATTTGATGAATATACGTGGACCAGGGGACTAGTAACAGTTAAATTAATCAGAAGCAATAAAAGAATATCACAAATTTCTCTACCTATTTCTTGTGTTATGCTTTAGCAGAATGTATTGCTCTTGGTTTTATTAAGTTGTGCTTAATTTCCGAAGTTTTTTTTTCTTCGGGTGATTTTTCCAGCAAAACATGAGTCTAGAGTAAAAATATATAAATTGAAGAATCATAATTACTAATATAATTAGGCCTTAGCAAATCATTTCATCTCTAGCCTAAACTCATTACTAGCCAGATTAAACCTTGCACTTGTTTTCTAACATAACGTGACAGACAACAGAAAAAGTAACAGAAAAGATGAAAGAGTTTTTGGTGCCATTCTTAAAACTGTGAAAACACAAAAGTCTAATACGAAGATTAACCTGTTTTGGTATATAAAGGATTTGCATAACCTGTTTTGGTATATAAAGGATTTGAAAAATTTGCTTCTATTATGGTATGTCAGTGATTAGCATCTTCGAAAACTTAAAAGCAGTAGAAGCAAAACACTACCACATTTAAAAAAAAAAAAAAGTTAAAATATGGCTATAACCCACAGTTACTGCCCACAGACACAAATTCTTTTTATCTATTTATGTTTTTTTTTAAATATATTTATACAAATATGAATAATACAAAATGATAAGAAGAAGAAAAAGTAGTTCAAAAAGCTACGATTAATATAATTCATATTATTTTGAGGGCAGGGAAGGTTAAAATTTGGAGTTTAGGCCTAAAAAACGACACGTAAGTGGTGGGAATAGGTGTTAGTAGTGTTCGTTTGGGTTTGGCAAAACAAAACCTTGGTTAAACCCTGATTGAAAGTTGCAAGTTGCAAGAGAGAGAGAGATGTTTGGGAGGGGAACGGTGTGGTCAGTGTTGAGGCGCGGCAAAGAAGCAATCGGAATTCCCAAGCTAAGAGGAATGACGACGTCTTTCTCTTCTTCAACCCAAGCACCACCTTTGAAGTTTCTAACCCCTCCCGTCGCCACCCATTACATTCATGCTTTCCGATCGCAACTTCTTCCCAAGGTTTCCGCACTTTCTCCTTCTTTTCTCATCTGGGTTCCCTTCAATTTTCAATTTTTATAACTTGTATGACCTATGGGGTGATCTCTTCCTTTACTTCATATATTCACTATATCACTCCTAAATGTTAAATATCTGCGCCATTATGGGAACATTGCTACTGTTCTTCTTTTTTAATTAGTCCCTTTTGGTATTATGTGTGGATGCTCGTTCTGAGGAAGTTGTGTTGTGATGGTGCTTTTAGGGTCCTCATGTTCATGTGTCATACACAAGGAACTTTTCTAAGGTGGTGGCTGCTGGGGCTCAACACAAGGAGGAGGGATTGAAGCTGCTTGTGACTGGGGGTTCTCATGCGCAGAAAGTGGTTGGAATATGGCTCTTTGGCTCTGCAGCATGGGTGTTCAGCATGGTGGTGCTTGGTGGTTTAACCAGACTCACCCGATCTGGTCTTTCAATGACTGATTGGAAATTCACCGGCACTCTTCCTCCTTTGTCAGATGAGGAATGGTTGGAAGAGTTTGACAAGTATAAAGAGTCACCTGAGTACAAACGGTAATAATCACTTGCTACACCTGAGTGAGCATATATCATTGTAGAGTTTATAATTCTACACCTTTAGTTTTTTCATCAACTTATGAAATGCATCAAGGGACTTGTTTTTTTCTGGGTGGAAAGATACACAAAATTCATGTAAACAAGTCCCTTTCAAGTTGGCTGACTTGTATACTAAAGCTTATAAAATCAAATCATAAAAGTTAAATAATTTAAATTCAAGGAATAATGTTGCATACAACTGTGCTCAAACTCCATTATGAAATTAACGTGGTTAAATGATAGTTCAAACTTAATCATTGCAAGAAAAAATGACCAGCATGATTGTGTGATTCAGAGTATGACAGTGATGGAGAATAGATGACTGCATTGATCAGTTTTTAAAATAGCCTTTTGGAACTGTGCCAATGGACAGGCTCGTTTTACCTTTCAAGCTTTTATCAGAATCTACAATTTTAAGTATTGATTGTGTATCGATTACAAGAAAACTAAGGTATTAACTAAGTGGAAGTGATTTGACTCTCGGTGAGAGAGCTTAGTGGTTCTCATGAATGTCATGACGATAATTAGTTTTGCCCTTGTTGCAGTGTCAACAGAGGCATGAAGATTGAAGAATTCAAATTCATCTATTGGATGGAATATGCACATCGTATGTGGGGAAGGGCATTAGGAGTTATGTTTGCTTTGCCATATTCATATTTTCTTCATAAAGGGTATATTACCCTGAGATTAGGACTTAGACTCTCTGCTCTTTTTGGCCTGGGTGCTGGCCAGGGTCTCATTGGTTGGTGGATGGTCAAAAGTGGTTTAGAGGTTGGAACATAAATAGTATAAATTCCTCTTTGTTTGAAGTTAAAATTGACCCGCTCTATCAGACTCTACTAACATTTTCTTTCCATAGGAACCACCATCTGAATATTCTCAGCCAAGGGTAAGCCCTTATCGTCTAGCAGCTCATCTTACATCAGCATTTGCTATTTACTGTGGCCTCTTTTGGACTGCACTTTCTGTTGTTTTGCCTGAACCACCCACTGAATCCCTGACATGGGTTCGTGGGGCAGCTAAAGTGAGGAGATTTGCATTGCCTGTCAGCGTGCTTGTTGGTCTTACTGCTGTCTCTGGTGCGTTTGTTGCTGGAAATGATGCTGTATGTTCTCTTACTCAATAGTTTCTGGCCTTCCGTTTTTTATTTGAAATGCTGTATGTTCTAATAGAGCCTTTGGCAAGGATGAAGAATGATCACTCCGCTTACATGTGAATTTCCAGGGCCATGCATTTAATACTTTTCCTAAGATGGGTGATACGTGGATACCCGAAGACATTTTTGAAATGAAGCCTCTGATTCGAAATTTCTTTGAGAATACATCAACTGTACAGGTAAGTAATCCATGTTGACATCTCTGAAAAGTAAAAAATAGTAACACCTTTGTTTTCTTGACTCTTCTTTTGGTTGGATATATCTTCGCTTTTCAAGATTTGAGAATTTTTAACTGAATAAAGTGTTTGGAAAATTTATCCTCATAACATAGTGTGGTTTGGTAGCCAAAGTTTAACAACATGAAATTCTGATAGGTGTTTTGTCCTTGACAGCTTGATCACCGTATACTTGCAACTGCAACTCTGGTTTCAGTGGGCATTTTATGGTGGTCAACAAGAAAGCTGGACCTACATCCTGCTATACGATCTGTGATTGGAGGCACTGTTGGCATGGCAGCTCTTCAGGTAATAATTTCCATTTGCAGTTTTATATTGAATACGAAGATGGTAATAAATAAGAAGAAAGACATTATGGTGGTATTTCCTTTTGAATTTAGATTCTATACTATATTGTTGTCTGTGTCTTTAAAATACATTGATGTGGGTATTTTAATCTATGTTTTAAAATATATTAAAAAGATTTTTAAAGTACCAACATCAATGTATTCTGAAGATACAACAGACGACGCAAAAGAACCGGTAGAAATCTGGTAAAGAATCTGGACTTTTGTTTTTTGTTAGCTACTGTATGATTAAGTGTATTATTATTTAATTAGTTTTGCATGGTTACAGGTCACTTTAGGAGTTTCAACGCTTCTTTCGTATGTACCTGTTTCACTGGGCACTGCTCATCAAGCTGGAGCCTTAACACTTCTGACATTTATGTTACTGCTTAATCACACCGTTCGAAGGCCATCTTTGTCCCTTCTCAAATCTCTGCCTCAAGTTGTCAAAGCACACTAATTGTTTTCCGGTATTATATTGGATCAAGAATTAACCTTTGAAGTTGACAAGTGCTGAGACTTTAATTTTTTTTTTCCATGCTAAGTTTGGCATTGAGTTCCTTGTTCAATTTTTCGCTGTTGGAATCTTCTATCTTTGGTTTCTGCATTTGAAGCCATGCATGATCATGCAACTGGTTTGTTAATTATGCCATCTATTATTCTATTAGGTTTTATCATTAACAAACCAGTTAACTGTGCCATCTATGATAATGTATATTCTATTGGGTTAGTCACTCTAAATTCTATTTTATTAGGTGATTTTTATGTCAGGAAGGTTCATATTTATGGATGAGTTTAACACACGAGTGTTATCCAAATTACTGGAATGTAACATGATGTGAAATTTATAATCTTGGATCTTAAATAATACTCTAGACTATAAAAATAAAAATGTTTTCTTTTTAAATGCATTTTTTCTTCTAATAATTTTTTTAACAAATTAAAGTGAGATTTTAAAGTTAAAGTTATATTGAGGCCACACAGTAAAACCTAAAAAGAAAGTAAATTATATCACAAACCCTTGAAATGACCTTTAGCATACAATACAAAATAATTCATGCAAATAAGAAAATTAATTATCCTACTAAAAATAATTACTGCGATATTATAAAAGTAAAAGCATAACTAATATTTATGTACATCTAAATTCAAGTCAAACAAAAGTTAATCTAAACTTTCGAAAACCGTACTTACGTTGTCTATGACAAATTTTTTAGTTTTTTTTTTCTTGTGACATGTTTCTTTTATTCAATAGCATTTCTGGGTTTTACATCAATAAGTAACATTTTAATGCAAATTATATGAGTTTTTTAAACTTAAAACAAACCCAAGACTCGTTTTTTAATACAAATATCACATAAACAATCTTTATTGAAAGGGACACGTCTCTGACTTTTTGGTCCATGTATAATTTTTTGTTTAGGTAGAAAAATATTATTTTTATAACTAAGAGTGAGTTATTGTGTATCGATAAATAGGAGTATTTTACTATTTTTTTTATTATGTTGCTTATCTTTGTGCATCATGGATTTTCAATATAAATGATTGCATTTTCAACCAAATGAAGATCATTATATTTTTCTTTCATTAACCAAATATCCGGGTATAATTTATTTGTAATAGTGTTTTCTTTTTAATTATAATTCATTATTACTATTTTAAAGATATAAATTATTACAAACAAAATTGACAAACCTATATAAGAATTTGACAACCAGAATTGAGATAGATTCAAAATATTCTCTCTCTTACATAAATGTTTTTCATTTATATGTATACAATATTTATTTTCAACACATGTTTGACCTTGACATATATATATATATATATATATATATATATAAAGTATGTGTTCAAAATTATATTTATATAATTATTAAATAAACTTGAAGTTTAATATGTGGTTCCTCCTGCAATCTTTTGCGTGTTGGAAAAAAAAAAGTCAGACTTCTTTTGTAGCTTACGTGCTTTACCAGAAAAAGGAAGTTAGCAATAAACCGTGCTTTCAACTAATAAAATTTGTGTGTATTTTAAGGTTTAAATTAACTAATATTGTTTTGGATTTGTAAATTTAGATTTTAATCATGGGATATTGGTTTCACGAGGATTATACTTTTATAAATAATGATATTTTAATTATTAAATTTTGACAAATTTCTCTTATTACTTGAGATGTCATCTTTTATGTGATTTTGAAATATAAAAAAATAAAAAAATGGATAATTAAGTAATAACTTAGAAGATGTCATCTCAAATAAATTTGTCAAAATTTAATTGTCAAAAAAATCATTTTACTAATTTTATATTTAAAGACAGTTTTACTCTCAAATTTGATGTAAACTATGACGGAATCATTAAATTATGAATAAATTTCTTAATATATATTAGCAATCTTGTAGAACTAAATTTAATTATTTTATTTGGAAAGTATTTAGTGGGGAACATGGGACACAGGCAATGGTTTTTGGCATAAATAAAAAAGGTATTTCCACTTTCTACAGAGATCAACGTTAAATTTTGGTGACAAAACTAAACTGTTGCAGAAGAAGAACAAGTGATGAAGAAACCAAGAATTGCAGATAGAGGAGTTAGGTGATCTTCCGAACTGGTTTTCTGTGTTCATCATATTCATATTTCATTTTCACTGTTCTTCTGAGAAGCTACCAAAGATCAACCTCGAAGAGTTGCAAGAATTCGTTTCAAGATATCGAAATGGGTGAAGAAGAAATACCAGAGGATTCACTTTCACCTTTGATTCAACATCCTTTAAGAAGAACTGGTTTGTGCATGCATCTCAACTTATCTGCTACACTAGTTTTATATATTTATCAGTCTCATATTCCTCATCATTTCAACTTTGTATCTGATTTCAACGTTTTCGAAACCTTTTCCTTTTTCCTCTTCGCCCCATTAATGTTCTAAGTTCTAACAATCCATATAACAGTTCCAACAATTGCTTTTGTATATACAAAACAATAGTTTTCTTCTGTCAGTTGAAATCAGATAGTATTAGCAAGTGTGGTTAGATACAAAAACTGTATAGCATGTATTTATTTGACTGATTGGTGTGAGAATGGTAGTTGCTAGTTTTTTCTGTCAGTTTTTTTTAAAAAAAAAAACAGTTTTTCATTGTGGTGTTCATAACGAAATTAAGTAAAAATACAATAATTTAATATATTATAACAATACACTAAGAAGAACGGCGGTAAAGAAAAATGGGTACTCCGTTAGTTTGAGATGAAAATATCAATAAGAATCCAAATGTGATTCCAAGTTTCACATTGAATAAAAATGAGAAAGTTGAGTATTATATAAAGATCAAGACTATAAACAAAATTTGTTATTTATTAGACCTGTCGTGTTATCACCGGTTTTGTATATTTTAATTTATTCGTTGTTCTTGTACATAGACAAGGGTAATGAACGTAATTAACTATTGCAGTTTAATAACACTGCTTAAACATAAGTTCTGTTGTGTTTTAAGGATCTTATTCCAATTCAGCATGATTACATGATAGAAAAAAACAAAGATAAAGATGAATAATTGTTATTTTATTATTGAGACTCATTCATTAAAGTAAGATATTTTTTCATTGAATGTACGTAATGGATGGCATTGATTACTGAGTTGATTTGGAAGGGTTTTGTTTTGTGTGTTAAATTAATGAACATTTGAATGATTGAAGAGAAAGAAAAAATTGTTTATGTGCATGAAGGTAATCTGCAGAAGGCAGTGGCACACATAATAACTGGTGTGATAGGGGCAGGGGTGCTGTCTCTGGCATGGTCAGTGGCACAATTAGGTTGGATTGGTGGTCCTTTCATCATTTTAGTGTTTGCAGGAACAACCTTTGTTTCTTCAAACCTTCTTTCTGACTGCTACACATTTTCTCATCCTCAACATGGCAACATTCGCTGTTCCTCCCTCATCGATGCTGTCCATTTCTACCAAGGTTACTGCACATGCCTCGTTTCTTTTATATTCATAATCTAATTAAGAAGATGTCATCTAATATCGTAAAAGAAAGTTGTCAAAATATCATTGTTTTTATGATATGAAAAATGAATTTTTGACAACTTTCTCTTATAATCTAAGATGACATCTTTTAAATTGACATCTTCTATAACTTTTCATATTTTCATTTTTCCATTTTTCTATATCCATAACTTAGTTCAGAAGATGTCACCTCAGATTATAAAAAGAAATTGTCAAAATCTAATCGTCAAAATATCATTATCTGATTCTTTATAATGTATAAAGTTTGACATGTTGCAGCTGTTTATTAAACTTTTACTTTTATTCACAACATTTTAAAAATAAAAGTGGAATATTTTTATGATTATTAATTTAAACCGAGTATATATGTTTAAGAAATATTGTGATAAATCAGGAGAGACGAAGAAAACAGTTTGTGGAGTGCTGTTGTATGCAAGCTTATATGGCACCACCACTGCATATATCATTACTTCTGCTACCAGTATCAGGTATTTTTTGTTCATGCTTTATTAAATTTTCTGTTCTTTATCTAATGCGTATTTGGTTTGAAATTTGAATATTTTTAGTTTTGTCTTGACCATTGCCGTTTTTATTTACTAAAACATAGAAGATTTCAAAATTTGCTTTGAAAATCTTGGATATATTATGTCACAAACTTGGATATATGAAATCTTGTGAAATAGAATGGAGATAAATATCTAGTTTGAATGAAAATTAGTCCACAGAAATGTACACATAGAAAATCACCACATAATTTTTCAATGTTTTATAAGTTTTCATGAAGGAAGTCTAAATTACCATTTCAGACTATTTTTGTTTTTGTAAGAATAATGTGACTTTTCCTATGAATTTTCATTTTAAATGATGTTTGTAAAATTAGAAAATTAAAAATGCTCTATGATATAAAAATGATTTTGTAAAACTTTATATGATATAAAACATACAAAAAAAAAGAAGCATGTACATGTTTGGTTGCCTATTTTTAATTTTGTTCTTTGTATTTTTTTTTAAATGAAGATTATTTATATAGATAAGGAAAGGAGGGAAATATAACCATCATTTTTTTTTTTGTTAGATATTCTTTATAAAAATAGAAAAGTGGAGAAATAATGGACAAGATGTATCCATTAATGAAATAAACTATGTTAAAAATAAGAGGGTGCTAAGTTTACCCAATTGTTTTTCATTACATTAACTTTTAAGTGAAATGATTTATATTTAGATATTTTTAATCTATAAAACGTAAGCACTAAAATTTATTACAAAAAATAAATATTATCCAGCACAAAACTATCTATTATTTTTTTTATTATTTCAAAGTAAATGAATTTATAATATGTTCTTCAAAATGAACACAACGACATGTATATTTAATTATAATTGCATCAATTTATGTTTCAGCGTAATTTAGATAACTCAACAATAAAAGTATATTTGGTAAAATCCTCTTAAACTAATTTTTCTTTTTTTGGGTTTTCTTTTCTGTAGCAATCAACTTTTATAGTCGTGTTGTTTGAAAATATTAGGGGTCTTTCTTCCTACACCTCTAAGCATTTTTTCTGTACCTCTAAAATTTCTTTAAAGTCCCAAAATACCCTTTGACTATTTAAGAAAACTCACAGACATCACATCTCCAAAAATACATTTGGAAGTCAATTTTCAGAAGTCAAAATATATGACTTCCGAAAAGTCAAAATATATCATCGGAAGTCGACTTCCGAAAAATAAAAATCATTACCGGAAGTCGACTTCCAAAAAACAAAAAACATTACCGGAAGTCGACTTCCGTAGGTAAAAAAATTAAGTGATTTTAAATATTTTTAATTCTTTCTCAAATATATATTTTCTGACTTATTTTATTTTATTTTTTAAAAACATATTAAAAATTATAAAACATATAAATTTAAAAAAAAATTACTTCAAAAATTAAAAAAAATAAATAATAAAAAATTTAAATAAAAAATTTTAAAAAAAATTAAAAAAAATTTCAAACAAAATAATAAAACTTTAAATTTTAAAAAAATAAATATATATATATATATATATATATATAAACGGAAGTCAAAATCCGTATATATACCGAAAGTGGACTTCCGTGTACATATATTTGAATATATATATTTTCTTTTTAAATTTTTAATTTAAAGTTTTATTATTTTAAATTAAATTTAAATATTAAATAAAATAAAATGAAGTAGAATATATAATAAAAATATTAAATAAAAAATTGAATATATATATATATATATATATATATATATATTGTTTTTAAGTTAATGTTATTATTCTAATTTAAAATATTTTACAATTTTATTTTTATTTTTATTTATTTTATTGATATTATTATAATTTCTGTTATTTAAATTTTTTAATTTTGTTTAAAATTTAAATATTTTATTTTAATCAAATTTTTAAAATCATTTCAATTATATATCTTTTTATATTTTTAATTTTATTTTTATTTTTATATAATTTATTAAAAATTTAATAAAAATAAAAAAAATAAAAAAATCATATTTAAAATAACATATATAAATAATATATAAATAATGAAATTTAAAATTTAAAAAAAACGAATATATATATATATATATATATATATATATATATATATATATATATATATATT